>Ga0209700_100194_pt1 | contig 99753 bp, 58 predicted proteins | sample SiratroredBW_FD_187528 | JGI IMG/M metagenome (GOLD analysis project Ga0209700, IMG submission 187528) | Root nodule microbial communities of legume samples collected from California, USA - Siratro red BW (SPAdes) (version 2) | ecosystem: Host-associated > Plants > Roots > Nodule | place: USA...
TATATATATATATATATATATATATATATATATATATATATATATATATATATATATATATATATATATATATATATATATATATAAAAGGCGTAAATCTGTGACACATTAAATAAGTGTTAACGGCCACAAAAATAACATTAATAAATTTATTTATTTTTATTATGTCAAATCATAGATTAGTATTTGCTCACAATTTAAGGATTTTTTTTTTCACTTCTTCCCAAAGATATTCCTAACTCTGCATCAAAAAACTATTTGACCTGATCTATTGTTTAGTTAAAGAGTGTGTCCTTTAGTTAGGAAATAAAAAAACCTCCATCAATTATCAAATTAGATGTTCATTGATAAATTTACAAATATATTAAGATATGAGTTTTTAAAAATTAATTATTTAAAATCTACTGATATAAACTTTGATTATTAATTATTCAAATCAATATTGATATTGCCTAATAAGATGTAATACCATCTTCGATCTCCTAGAGTATGAATCTTTTAATAGGAAGTCACTGGAAAAATTTAAAAATAATATATATAAATTACATTTATATAAAAAGATTAAATCATTTCCAACTTAAAATCATAAAATAAAGAATTAATATATTTTTTTCTAATATAGTGATCAAATTTCTATGTTTAATTTCACACTCAACTTCTTAATAAATATAAAAAATTTGATAAATATCATGTATAAGAAATTTGTTGAGTATTATATTAATCACTTTAAAATTATAACAATGTAATATTTACTGTAGAAATTAAACTGAACTAAAAATAAATAAAAAGTTTTGTTTTAGATTATGAGTCTTTGGTGTAAAAAGTAAAAGAATAGTTTTAGTGGGGACAAAGAGTTAACGCTTAACAGAACAACACTATCTTGTACAGTACTCGGAGTACTCCTTACGCATTCCATGCCTTTCACACTCGACACAAATAAAGTTAAGTTTAATATCAAATTTATATCCAAACAAAAATAAATAGGTAGATTGCAATTTATAAGAAAAGAATACTTTTCAATATAATTTGAAAATTTTGTAAGGGATAAAACGTTTTCACAAAAGTCTCACTAATATTTTTAATTTATTATGTGAAGTGAAGAACAAACATAAATATTTCATATTGATTATTGATTATTTATCACAAAAGTCACCACTAAAACAAAAATTTTCCCAACAAAAGCAGCCACAATAAGTATCAGTGATGATATTATTTTTTCTAATAATGCTTTAGTCGTTTTCAAATAAACAACAAGCTAATGTTCTATTGTATCACCAAACACAACCAAAATTTTCCAATGTCAACGTTAGATTAATGCCCCTGCGTCTCTTGTTTATTTTATTCCTAATTCATTTCCTTCTTTGGAAAACCTGTTGCATTAAAATTGATTTAAATAAACTAGAAAACTTGAGGTGAGGAAATACAAATTTGTTTGTATTAATTTATAAGTTGGTGGGTTTTTGTTAGATGGTCCCATATCAAACAATATACCAACCATTTGAGTAGTAGCTAATCTTATTATTTGTGCATGTTATTTGTGAAGTTAACCTAACTGTGAGATCATCACTGAAGCATGAGACAGAGCATGGATCCTGAGTGCTATATATACATCTTCATGGATCAATCTATAGCAGCAAAGTGAAGAGCCATGGCAGGGTTTCTTAAGCGTATTCAAGTACTTGCAGGTTTTTTGGCCCTGATTGTTCTTGTAGCCTCAGGCAAGTCCCGTTGCATGAACCCTAAAATGCATGTATATTTGTTGATTTGATTAACTTGGTAGGTTATTTGTGTGGACAGCTTCGGAAGGGAATGAAGGAAGAGGCAATTGTTGGCGCACCAGTAAAACCTGGCCCCATGCAAGATGCTTCCATTCTGCGGTTTGCAACCGCCATTGCCAGGCCGAAGATAATGCAATCTCAGGGCAATGTGCTTTCTTCTTCAAGAAATGCAAATGCAAATTCTGCGATGATGATCCCCTCTGAATCAATCCCTTCTATCTCCATCAGATAATGCAACTTCATCAATAAAATATTACATCATCCACTAATTTCATTTCTTCACAGTTAATATAATTGTGTTTTTTCATAATATAATATATTGCATGTTCTTATCATTAATTTTCCTCTCCTAATTTGTGTTAATTTTTTTTCCTATACAAATAAACGTGTAGAAATATGTTAAACGTGATAATTAAAGGTTAAAAAAAATTTCAAAGTTAGCCCGGCTAATTATTAAGCTTAATTGAGATTAAACACAACCATGATTAAATTATACATAACTTCAGGGAACATAAGTTTGAGAGCGCAAAGAGTTAAATTCTTTAAATGAATCGTGATAAAACAGTCACAATGGGGTTAAGATGATGGCAAATATTAAAATCGAAAACATCTTATAAGGATTGCATGATAATAATTGAAGTTATGTTTGACAAAATCTAATTAAGAAATTAAAAAAATAGTAAAATGACTTATTGAACTAAAAGTGTTTAATAAAATTATATATTGAAACAATTTTTTTATCAATACAAAATGATAATTAATACATTTAAATATACGTATAAGCAAAATTAATTTAATTAATAAAAATATATTTCGAAGTATTTGTAATTTAGTGTTCTTAATTAATTTAAAAAATTGTACATGGTTTAGTTCTTTATTCATGTCAAATCATATTCATAAAATCTTAAAAGAATTAAATTCATAAGTAAAACGGTTAAAAATATCTTTTCATCCAAGTTTAGCCATTTCAGCTTCGCACGGGCCCTGTTTGATACAGTGCCTCACAGAGACGTCGTTTCCTGACCTCCGTCATTGACGGGCTGGTCAACGATGGTGGAACCGTGCAGGCTGTCACCTTGTTTCAGCCAATGTTGGAATGTGGAATAGAGGTCAACGAGGCCACTGTTGTGTCTGTTTCGAGAAGTTGAAGGAATGGGGCATTGGAGTTCACTCTGTGTCCAATGTTGCCACTACTCTTGTTGATATGTATGCGAAGAGTGGGTGCATAGAGAGGGCACGGAAGGTGTTTGATTTTTGTCACGGGCTATCCAAAGAAGCTGTTCAAATGATTTCTGCAGGCTTGACTCGTGAAGGTTATGTGTTTTTCAATGATGTGTAAAAACGTTACAGGATGAAACCTATGATTCAGCATTTTAGTTGCTTAGTGGACCTCCTTGCCAGGGCAGGGCGTTTGAATGAAGCTGACAGGGCTGAGAGGTTGGTGAAGTGCCTTCAGATACAAGACATGAGGGCTGATGATAATGGAAGTGACATTCTTGCTAGCAATGTTTTTATGCATCGACGGGGAAGTGGAATAACAGGGCAGAAGTGAGGGAGTTGATGAGCAAGAAGGGACTAGTGAAGTCTCCGATGTGTAGTAGGATTGAGGTTGATGATGGGGTGCTTGAGTTTGTGATGGGAGATTACAATCACCCCGAAGAGGAGAAAATACTTGTAAAATTGGACGAGGTGGTGGATGAGCTAAGACAAGAAGGGTATGCTCCCATAGTTTCGGGAAGTCTTTCTTGAGATGGATGACATGGAAAAGGCCGTTCAATTGCTTCACCATAGTGAGAAACTTGCTTTTTCTTATGGGCTAATTAGGCAAGGTCCAGCGTCTACAATCCGGATTGTGAAGAACCTAAGGTCTTATGAGGAGTTTATGAAACTAATCTCTAAGATATACCAAAGAGATATCACAAATGCGTTTCCATCATTTAAGAAATGCAGATGCCAAAGAATGTGCAAGAGTTGCATGACAATAATTTCTGTTTTTAAATGAGAACGAAGATACGCTGTGGAGAATGCCCAATGTACAGTTACGCGAGCTGCTAGCTTTGATACCTTATATGACCATTGACAAATTCCTAAGCCAAAGCATGGCCATGATCAAAGAATTGTATCAAATATCAATAAACGGGAAATGTTGTTATCAATAGGTTCGTGATGTTGGATAACGAGTACTCTAGATGGGATGTACTATTGATTCATAATTCATGACAAATGTGCACAGTATATATGAGTCGTCTAATGATAGTTTTGGGGCAAATAGATTTGTTTCGCTTTTGTTATACCTAGTAAAACTGATTAAGATACTGAAGAGCAGCTGAATTCATTCTTGGAAGTTCCTTCTCCAGGTACTGTTGATGGTATGCAGAATGGCAGGTACCTAGTGCTTACTGATAATTATGTGTATTAATTTCTTTAATATGTTTAGTTAAAGATATTAGCAGTAATGGATTTAAGGTAATAATTGAGTTTTTATTTTAATCTATTGTCAAATCATTAAAAGGTTTCTCAGTATCATGATTATTGTTTTCAAATTTAACTTTTCTATTATTAGCTTGCCCATACTTATCTACATAGACAATAATGTCAATTTAACAGTGAATCAGAACTTCACTCTTCTATAATTGTTGGACTCTTCTTCCTGCTGAGACATGCATAATGTATCCGCCAAAGATAAGAATTAGAATACCAACGTGTTCTACTAGGACCCCTTTCTGTTTTTTTGTAGTTTATGTAAATATTATTGTTTGGATTGAGTGTTTTATAATATATCGGTTTGGTGTATGGCGTCACATAAGTTTGAAATTGATATCTTGCCAGTTGCAGCCAACCTTTCTTCAATCTCATGATTGGTTTTAAAGTTAATGATTGAACAGAGAATTTATGTGGCTGGTACAGATGCTTCGTTCTTTTTGCTACGTATCTAAATGCATTAACTTGTTTTTTGCAAGATAGAAATGCAATATGAATTATATTCACGTTGAAGAATCCAATTTTATATTTTCGTCGGCGTTGTTCACCCCCAAAAAAAAAGTATCCAGAGTTTGACAGTTAGAGATGTTCTGAAGAACTTCTAATTGTTATATCAAATGAAATACCAAAGGATTATAATGTCTTAACTTTCTGATTGTATTCTTTGTTGTTTGAATTCTTTCAGGATTCTTAACATTGAGAAATGGAAATATGTACTATTCTGCCATTGAGGACCAATAGCATCAGAAATTCAGAATGCTTTTTTATTCTAACTCTAAACGAGAAAGGAATGGAATGGACCCTGTGAAGGGGGAGCACTGCTTATTTGCTCCTCTAAAGTTAAGCCCTATGTTGGAGGAAACTTTGGGAGGTGTAAACCGTTACTTATAAAATAAACTGTTCTTATATTGAAGGGTCCATGATAAAACGCATGCAGTTTTCTGACCTCATGAAAGTTGCCATTTTTATCTTGAAATCGATTTTTTTATAAGCGTATATAATGTTTTAATTCAACAAAACTCTTGCTAACTCCAATTCTTAAAACCCATACTGCATAGTTTGAGTTTGCAAAGGTGAATGAATGGTGTCACCAACTCCAACTTGCAAAACACTATGATCACATATCACTTGGACTCCTCATTGTCTTTCACTTATATAATAAATTGAAACTTTCTTTTTCGTTTTCTTATTAATGAAGGTAATATGTTTTTTTAAGTTTTTTTATCATAAAGTAAAAGTAAAATCATGAAACTTGATCCTTTAAATTTTTTTTCCACTAAAAAAAATCCACAGCTGAAAAACTCACCTCCCCGGGTGGGAATTTAGGAGAAAGGGGGCATTTTTTCTAATATTTTGAAAAAAAATTAACTTAAAATTGATTTATTTTATTATTACAGAAAAAGTTGTAAAAACTAATTACTTCTTTCTTACTTATCTAAAAGACTTCTTTTCGTTTTTCTTCGTACTGCATTTCTCACACCCTTAATTTTTCTGTTGCCTTTATTTCCTCTCCAGTCCAAATATAGTGTCAGCACTCAGCATATTCTAGAGCATTCTGACTAAATGACATCACCATAACCTACTAAAATTAGATCCCCATTAAAAAATTAAGCATGCACTATATATATTGAGTATTAGGACAACTTTTTTCACCAAGTCATGTGAACCATTCAATAGCATGGCTGGCCACATGCTTGCCTCTTTCCTTATAAATAAATGCCCTAAAATTACTTTCCTAACATGTACTCAAATCCCAAAAGAATGCATCATGGGAGATTTCATCATCCTTGTCCCCTCTTTCCAAATGTCGGGGCCTATGTGCATATAATATAATATAATAATAATAATAATGTCACCCTCTTTCTCTCCAAAGACATCAAATTATAAACCAAAATATCAAAGTACACCCACTTTCATCATTTGTTTCTTCAAATTTAGTGTCCTATTTGTGGCTCCTATTCGAAATGCAAACCTTGCTATTGGTGGTCTCTCTTCCTTAACTTATTTGTCAGTAAAGCAAACGATGGAACTGATTTAGGACTCATCGATCTTTGTTGTACAAGTATTTCAGGTGTGGGAATCTTTTCGGGTTATATTTCAACTAAAAGACAAACAATGAGTTCCAATAGTTTTTCTCCACAATTGCATTCCAATAAAACTCCAAAGTCCATGCTTCTAAAATGAATGCATGGCCAGAATTAAAAATGATTCAGGGAAATTTATCTTGCACAATTTGTTACCTTACTGCTACCCCTATTTTTTTTTTTTTTTCTAATACTAATTTCAAATGCAAGGAGCATAGATAGAAGAGAAGCTTTATGGTCTGATTGAAAAATATTGCTGTTTAAGTGGTCCTTACAGAAATCTTGCTTTCACACATAAAATGGCACTGAAGAGTGAAGAGCATCACTAAAATATATAAAAAAATTTGCTTTCATCTGAGTGACCACTAAACGGTCCTTGTTATTCTGTATTCCTAATGTAAGCTGGCAATTAGTTTTTCTTCATTTGTGTACCGAAGTTAAGAGAAGGCTCAGATTCTTAAGCATGGAAAGATAAAGAATATGTAGCTATAGAATAAGCCTGATAAGAAATAAAGCATGGGGTTTTTTTATTCCTTTGCTTGTGTTCTGATGGTAAATGACACAAATTCAAGGGTCGGACACAGTGATTTGAAGTTAATAAAGTTATCAGTTTAAATATTTTTATGATAGAATAAAAAAAGTTGATTCCGTATACCATTTCATTGAAGGAAAATGGGATAAAATATAAACAATGTCAAATATATAACTTATTTCAAAAAATGCAGAGACGTTATCTTATCAACAGATAACAATAGATTATAAAATTTATAACTCAAAGGTCCCGTTTGAAAGTTAGAGATTATTCTCCCGAATATGTTATCAAGTGGGAACCCTCCAATTGAAATCTTGTTATGTGCAGAGAAATATATGCGAATTCAGCTGTAGCCATTGAACTTGTTGTAACTTCAGAACTTTGTAGATTTTGCCATTGAAAAAGAAGAGGTAGAGATTATATTCCTGTATCCTTGAGTTGAACCCCAATTGAAAAATCTATTTAAAAGTTGCTAATTAAGTGGAATTTCTCCTTTACACTATTTTGGATAAATTAGTGTGAGTGATGAAATAGACTTTTTTTGTTTCAGCAATGAGCACAATGTATTGCTGTGTTGGGTTTGATTTTTGCGGCTGAGTCAAAGCCTTACATGTTACTCAATCTAAGGTTACCATACATTACAATAAAATCACACATGGATTAGTGAATAATTGAATCAGATCTCATGGTTTTCTCCGACAATGTATTCTAGATAGTCCAATGTTGCTTCCTGGAAGTACCTCCTTCGCATGCTTTTACGCTCCACCACTCAACTCATTTACCTCGTGTCAATAATATTATATATTGAACTTGTGATAAAGAGAATAAATATGCTGATACATTGGAAGTTAATTCTTAATAAGCACACCCTCAACTTGCTTCCAAGATGTAATTTTTGTGCAAGTCTCCTTAAAACGAAAGAAAATGCTCTTTTTTTTCGTGTAAAAACTGATCCAATGACACATCTGTAGTTTCAAGTTGGCATGGTGCTGCATTTGTCTAATGTTTGTTGAAGTTGAGAGCTGCAACTATCGTTAGTATTAGTCATCTTAATACTTTAAACCAACATTATTTAAAGGGAATCGTAGTTGTGTAAGTATTCGTGACATTTTATGTTTTTAATATATATGGGGTGATGACTGAAGCATTGCAGCCCAGAAGAAAATGTACCATGCAAAGACAAAACATGTGTGGTGATTGGGAAAGGAAAAGAAAAACTATTTTTAAGTGTGCGTTTGTTTCAAGCGTGTGAATGCTATGAAGAGTAGAGAAAAGAAAAACAACAAAACAAAACTATGCTCTTTATTATAGCTACAAATGTTAACTTGTACAATCAAAATATGAGTTATGTGTAAAATTCACTTTTAGCTGAACACTAATAATATACCATGTCTTCTCTTTTTAATGAGTGTTCCAAAGACTTAGATGCAAATCCCATCTTTGCAAGGAGAAAAAAAGGACCATATCAAGCAAAAGTGTTGTATTTTGCAACTTCTTCCAAAAAAAGATAATTCATACATAATTATTTTTTTATATTAGTATCTATAATTTTTCTCTGACTCCTAAAAATTAATCAGAATACATGTCTGTAGTTTTTATCATTAGATTTATTACGGTCAAGTGCAAAAACAGGTTACGTTATGTGTCAATGATCTATGTATTTCAGTAAGGCCAACTGTCAATTTTTTTTATAAAGATTGAATTAAAAAATGTTTTGTTTGAAGGATATTTTACGAATAAAGGTAAAAAGAAGAAAATTATTCATCTGTATGAAAGCTTGTCCATAAGAAATGTTGAAGAGTGGAGTGAAAAAGAAGGTAATATAGTCTTAAATAAATCTACTTTACAAGTACAAGTAAACGCGCTTACTTTAACTTTATGAAGCATTAACTCCAATATCAAGGAGCAAGCAGCCTTTGCAATCGCAAGAAACTCTCCATCCTCTTTTTCTCTTTTGGAACAGAAACATACAATAAATTCAGCAAAATTAGGTATAAAGCTATCAAACCATTAAGTTACAACTTAGTACTTAACTTCTCTATGTGTTCTGAGAGATTCCTGGTCCATTTTTTCACCAGAACACTCTCTAGTAAGGTTCCTAAGGGGGCTTCATTAGTATACAACGTGTGATACTAATTTATCTTACAAACCATACTTTATACCGAAATTTAGTAAGTTTTCACGTGACGAAACCACATGTTTGGTGTCACTTGCTATTAAGTTAAACAAGATTTAGGTTCCTTAACATAGCACTGCATATGCAAACCATGACTTTCAGTTCTGAGATTTCAGTACCGTGCTAGAGATACATGCTCAGAAAACCTTGGTCCTAGCACGTGAAAATTGTTCCCTGGCACACAATAAGACCGCACTCATCTTTGCTCTTATTACTAAATCATGACCCTTTAATCTATATAACTTTCCAAGAACTTGGCGTGGCAGCTTTAACTCAAAGTTGCATTGTACCCTTCGCTTTAAATTTCTTAGTTGTCAGTGCAAGTATAACCCTCTTATTAAACTCATATTTTACCATATTCACATACATGCATTTACCTTTCCTGGTACCAATCAAAACAAAAATTAATGCATAATAGCTGAAAATATAATGACTTGTGATTTGAGTTAGACACATCACAGACACACTGGAGAAATATATATGTCAGTGTTCACCATTTCAAGAAATTTCTTGTAAGCTGCAAAACTATTACGAGGAGATCAGAAGTTGAGGGTGCCACAGGCAACTCTCATCTTCAGTTGTCCCTTTCTTTTGTTGGTCAGTTTTGGATTTTTGCTTGCAGTTAAGATATGCGAATCTCTGGACATTTCTCCATAGACAAACCGAATATATTTCTACCAAGTATAATAATGTCTTGGAATCTTAACCCTTTTCTTGGTAATAACATATTTAGCCTTTAGTTCTTACTATATACTGCTAGTATTAGTCTATTACTAGTCCATCACCTAACCACCAAAATCTTGATTCAAGAGTCGTGAAAGAAAAATTGCTGAACCATGTGAATCATGAAAGCTCAATGAACCTAACTTCTAAATCTGCGGGATCAAAAACTCAAAAGAGGGTCCAGGAGTAAGTAACTCACGAAAAAGACCACAGTGTAAAGAAGTAAAACTTGTGCAGGGACCCACTGAGAGTGCGCGTATGATGTCAAAGTTCAAACTATATACTAATGAATTCAACTTTGTCCACTACTATCATTCAAGTGCAAGTATCAAAATCGTATACCACCTCTAGTTTAGTCCAAAGCACTAGCTTAAAATATACAATAATAAATTGATTAAACACAGCATTTGAGTAAAAGGGTTACCCCAGATGGAACAGGTGAAAAAAATGCAGCAATTAAACAAATCACGGAGTTTAGGATATACAATAATGAATGATACATAGCATACGACCAAAAGTGGCACCACAGAAAGTAAAATATGGTATTTTTTTAATGATATACACATCAATATTGTTATTATTGAGAGAGCTGAATTTTTATTCGAGGTCGATGCAAACATTTTTTTTTTCATTTCAGTAATCATTGAAGAGTTTCGCCCGCTTATCTTAATAACTGTAATTTTCTGTTGATTATCATTATAAATTTTTACACTTTTTTCTGTTATGTTATAAATGTAAGGTACCCAAACATTTATCATTTATTAAACTTTATCACAAACATGATTGATCAGTCTTTTCAGTAGAAAATTTTTAAACCTCATTTTTTTTCCTGTACAAAGTTTTAACCCTTGATTAAGGTAGTTGAAGGCCATTGCATAAAGAACATTGGAGAAAAATTAGAGTGAAATGAGATCAAACATAATGTTATATGATTTGGTCACATGACATAAACAATACAGTGTAATACAGGGAAGTACAGTTGCAGCAATAATAGGGTGATCTGATATGAGAAGAGTACAGGGCCCATTCACAGAAGCAGCACCCAACAAGCTTACCTACTTTATCATATGATACACATTCATCATTATTCCATATCGCACTCACTGTCTCTGCCACCACCGGTTACAATCTCCCTACCAAACACGAACCTAAACACAAACAAACCCATCTCAGTACTGCAACATGTCTGCAGAAGCCATGATCGGTTGGCTGAGGTATCCCATGTTAAAAGGGTTGTTGAAGAAGGCGTCACCCTCGGGCTCAAGGAAGCAGCTTGGTGATGGGCCCGGTGGCCCAGAGACACCATTGGTCGCGTTCAAGAAGTGGATGATCTCGTTCAGAGACTCCAACCTGTGGCTTAACTCGCCCACTTGTGCTCTCAGCACCGAGTTCTCAGCCTCCACCGCCATGTACTTCTGGGTGGTGAGGTTCACCGATGTCAGAATCTGGTGATTCTCGTTCCTCAGCTGAGTCACCAGCGATGCCAGATCATCCAAGTGCTTCTGCTTCCTCATTCGGGATCGCCTCGCCGATTCGCGGTTCGATATCATTCTCTTCCTCTTCCTCTCATCCATCACAGCCTGCAGGTCTTCTTCTGAACCCGAATTGTGAAGCAGAGACGACCCTGAAGAAGTTCCACTCGACGAAGCCATAGAAACTGAATAAAAAGTTAACACACAAAGAAAAATCGACCCTTTGATTGTAGGACGCAGGACCCAGATACTAAAAAAACCGGAAAAGAAAAACTTTGATGAAAATAAATAGTAGTGATAGTAATATAGAAACTATAAATGAAAAGTTGGAGATGGGGTAGAAATCATGAAACGTAGTAGAGCCAGTAGAGGAAGGCAACTGAGAAAGATTGAACTAAATGGGTCCTGCGTCTCACAGTGGAATTGATCATACACCCGGAGAAGAAGATTTCACTAAGAATTGGATACATCAATCTCAAACATCAAGAACAAGATTTTGGACATTTAAGAGCCTTCAAACAAAGGTGGTGTTTAGAACATGGAAGATCATCCCAAAGGGATTTGTGCAGAAGGATTGAGAAGATGTGAAAGGAAGAATGAATGAAAAGGGTGGTTTAAAAATGCAGAGTAGAAAAAATATCTTAAAAGTGAGTATGAGAAAGAAAGAGAAGGAAGAAAGTGGAAGGGGAGTCTCCATGTTTCAAGCAGACAATTTATAGATGAAAAAGCTATCTCAACAAAATTAATTAATTTTTTTTTTTTTTATATTTCAGACCAAAACCATCGGCAAACAAACAAGCAAAAAATAAAATTTTTGTCTTTATTTTTCTTTTATGTAATTGTCAAAGTTATAGTTTTTCTATTTTGATCTTTCATGTTACGTATGAAAAAATTATTTTGCTCTAGAAACATTTGTTTATGGTTTTACATTAGTTTAATAACTTTTTGTACTGTGTTACAATAATTTTTCGAATTTTATCCTATTATTTTTTTAACATTTCCAATTTGGTACAATAATTATAAAGTTATAAGTTAAAATTGACGACACAGATAAGAAATAACATATATAATGATACTGTTATTATATTTTAATGATTTTTTAAAAAAATAAAATTAAAAATAATGAGAAATTATATTTGATAATAGATGAGAATATTATTAGATGTGAAATTTAGCGGCGCGAAACCAATAAGAGTGCATTGAGACGGTTACTGTGGAAATCCAGCTGGGAACCGCATTACAAATATTCCATTTTTTACAAATAAAAATAAGACCAAGGAAAACAAAAAATTTATCTCATTTCCCAAAATTATATTCGTCCGTTATACGCCACTACTTTCCTTCACTTTATTTAAAAAAATAATTCATTTATCTCGTATAATAAACCCTTTTATGTCAGATACGAAAATGTTATATTTTTCAATCTTAATTTTTAAAATAATATAAAATCCTTTTATACAATTTACTTAATTTTATGTACTCATCTAAATAAGTCAAAAAAAATTCATGTATGTTTCACTAGAACATTTTTTTTTAATTTAGATTAAGATAGTTTGTAAATGGAAAAAGAAAATAGTTTGTCAGATTCTCCCTTTCAACAAAACACACATGAGATGTGATGAGTATTTCTTTCCCATAATTCAAAACCTAGATTACGGTGTTAAGAAAAGCATATCACTGTTCCTCATGTTAACTAATGTTGGCAAAGATTTTGATTATCTATAATTAAATGTTGGAATTTTTAGTTTCTTAAACAAAATATTTTTCATGTAAACAGAAATAAAATTTCAAGGGTACGTTTAAAGAGCACCTAATTTAAGAAAACTATAACCAAGTATCTTTAATGTCTATTTAGACAATTTTTTTCATAATGAAAGAGAAATAGATAAAAAGAACTAATTATACATACAGGTTTTCTTATATATATATTTTTAAAAATTCTTTATTTTTATCTTATATATATAATAATAATTCATACTTACAGAAAATTCAATTTTTTATTTTGAAAAAACATATATATTTTTTTAAAATATTTCAAACTTTAAAAGTCCAGCTCTACTGAATGAATTAAATGGCCCTGTAGAAGATCTGACTCTTAACCAGCAAAAACAATGAATTGAATGGTCCTTCTCTTTCAGTGCTTTTAAAATTGTACCTTTTCTATGGTACGAGTAAGTAGGAAATATTTTAATACTCATTGAATTACTTAAGATACTGGGTTTGGGATTTAAATAGTTTGACCATAATTAAACTATGAACTACATTTTATAGAATAGTAATAACGCATCAAGTTAAATTAAAAACGTGATATTATATGTTATGGCATTAAAGACCAAAAATATAATGTTGTTTTATAAGTTTTTAATATTTAAAATATATTCAAATGGTTAAATTAAATATAAAATCATGTTTAGATTTAAGCTTCAATGCATACAATAATATCAGAGTATTTTTGTCTTTAAATTTTTAACTTTTTAAATTTTAATAACAAATTTTGATCTAGCCTATTTTTTTAAATATTTTTAACATTTTAATTGATGTAATAGGAAATTCATATTTAAACTCATGGGATAAGGTTTTGAATTACTTTGTGTCACAATTGAAGCTTCCACTCATTTTTAATTTACAAATATAACGTCATTAATTACTTATTCCATTTCAAAATAATAATCTTTTAAAAGTTTAAGACGCAAGTTAAGAAATATTTAATTATTTATATTTTTTTTAACTTTCAACTATTTTTTCAATATTAATGGTAATATATAAATTAATTAAAAGGACTTTTAAAATAAAAAATAAAAAGTTGAATCTCTTAGTTTAGAAGTTACTTAAATACGGATATCTCAATTAATTAACACTATTTAGATGTCATTCACATTAATTATCATCATTTGCGTAATTGTCATCATGTAAATTTTAACGGAACATCTTCTGTAAAACTCAATTCTTACTAAATAATCGATTTCAAGCATTAAAGATAATATTTAAAATACGCTCCTATGTTTATTAAACAAAAATCAGAACTATAAATATTAAAATAAAAATATATGTATTTTTTTTTAATATGTTGAAGAAGAATTATATTAAAATATGTGTTTCAAAATTGTATAAATCAATATATTAACGCCACTTCAACATTGACAGTAACTACCAAATATTGATATCATGTTACTATATTTATTTAATGTTTGTGTCGATCTTTCAACTTCTCATAATTCAAGTCAATACATACCTCAAAATTAAAAAAAAAAAGAAAAAAAGAAAATACATTTATTAACCTAAATCATGTCAATACTTGAACTTTAAAAGTCAAGTTTGCATTATAATTGAACTCCAAACTTTCACTGTGCTCAAATTTATAACAGTCCAATATGACATGTACCATTTAAACTCAATTTGAATACAATACTAATATTAAGGTGATGATGTATTGATATCTATTAAATAAAATAAATACTATATCGACAATTCAAAATAATAATATTTTAATTTAAATTGTTCTACCTTTTAACTTAAAACATATTATTATATAATAAAATGAGCTGCAAGATAAGTATATTTTATTTTAGAGGGGGTCAAATATACTTTTCCTGAACCTATATTCAATTTATTTAAATTTTACAACAACTTCATATTTCTTTAAAATTTTCACCAATCGAATTTCGCTTATTTCTACATACAACACTCGTATGCATGTATTAATTAAATCCAAAACATTCCATGTCAGCCAAAATTTTAAAATATAAATCATAATATAATCTCTCTTAAAGTAAGACTTCTAGAAGACGAATTGTAACTAAATGTTTTTTATAAAAAGAAAACGACTAATGTTAGAAACATTTAAACTTATTTTTCTATAAAAATATCAAAGTTAAACGTTTTTATCAAATAAATAACTTAATATTGAGAACTACAGGAAGTCAAAGCTAGATTCTAACCCAACTCAATCTATTCACGGTCATATAAACCACGTTTTTCACAACCAATTTTTTAAACATGCACCACTTTTTATTAAATAATTTGTAAGGGTGAATGATAGCATTATGAGTTTGGTGAATTATTTATTAAAATAGTTAATAAATAAAATTATAAAAATATTTAAGTTCTTATATTTATAAGGGCCGGATTTTATTTATATTGGAAAATCAATTTTTCGTTCTAAAATAAAAGTGATGAAGGTATTTTTCCGAAGTTAAACTGTGTAACTTTTCTTATACTGAATATTTTATATTATTTTATATTTATTTTTAATTACTTTTAAAGTTATCATTGATTAATTTAAAATCATTAAATTAAAATTTTAAAATCTATCAAGGTTAAAGCATTTTTAGACAAATGTAATTTGTTTCTTTCACAGATACAGTTTCTGTTCTCTTAATCACCATATCTAGTGAAGATCTATCGCACTTCGTGAAGTATATTTTAAAATTTTGCTCTTTTATAATAATGGCTTTATTATAAGATTAAAAAATGAAGTGTTATAAAACATGTGTAAGGGTATATAGTATTAGTGTGCACTGGGTATTATTTGTGTGTTTGGGCTGGGCCCAAGCGGTGTGACTTGTTGTAAAATTTTAAATAATATAAATTGGAAGTCATTTTTATTCCATAACTCGGTTTTAAAAAATTAAATTAAATAAAAAAATTTCATTATTTTATAAAAATAAAAAAGTACTGATAATTATGTTCTACACTATTTAGTCATCTTTATAAATTTTTATTTGTTGCTTGTGGTGTTAAATAATAAATGAAAAAAAAATGCAAATTATATCCTTCCATTCTAATAATATTGTGACTAAATGGTTTTTTAAATAGTCTCTCATCATATAACACGACACTTATTATTATTATTATTTATTTCAATTTAATCCTTCTCATTTAGCATCATTGCATTAACCTTTGTCTTGATGGCAAAACTATATTACTTTAAGAAATGAAATGATGGATTATCAATAATGCACTGATATAAGAAGAGACGTAAACAGTATTAATTTCTCAGAAGAACACTTCATGTAAAGAAAATAATTTGGAATATTTTGAATGAAGTGAAGTGAAGAATGAAATAAAACTAATAAAAAATTAAAGATAAAAAGAGAATAGAAAAATGAATAAAAATAAATTATGTATCTCACTGCAAGTGTCAAAACATATCGGCTCACTTTAAAAAGTTATCTTAGAAAATATGTTTTTTTTTTAATTTAAATTATATTAATAAACTTGATTTTAGTTTTAGATATAATGATTTGGTAAATAATTTATAATATATACTATATTTTATAAAACGGTATTCTTTTTAACTTCTACAAAAATATCTTATAAAATGGATCATTTAGACTATAAATTAAATATATTGAATCAATGACAATTCAGTCCAATTTTAATTATATTTATTTTATTTCACTCAACTCTTTTTGCAAGCATTTCTTATAACTCGTTTTTAAGGTCGCGAGAAACAAAATTTTATAATTGTTTAATTGAACATAAAAATTTAACTGTTTATAATTTTATGTTATTACTTTCCCTATTTTTCTTCCTAATGAAACATACATTCCTTGTGGTTATCATCTTTCTCATTTCAACTAATTTATAACTCATTTTGTTTGTTGATAAGTTCATTTGATCAAAATGAAAGTATTTAGTAAAAACATTTATTTCACCATCTTTTTCAAAAATTTTCGAGCGTATAAATTATTATTGATTTTTCATTTTGAACCTAATTATTATTTGACCCTCTTTGAATATGAGCCACGAAGAGCCCAAATAAAAGATGACTTGCAGAAGCCCATTGGCATGTGTTGTCTTGAACGAAGCCCAACTTTATGTTATGTATTTTTCTTAGTTCTTTTTTTATTTAAAAAAATTATAAAGGTTATATATAACATTAAACAAGTTCATATTTTATTTATCCAAAACATTGTGTTTTTTGTAAATATAATTTTTTTTTTAACTTTGAAATCATTTTTTTCCTTTCTTCAATAACAACACATGTATTAGAAAACCATGATAATTTTATTTGATTCAATTTTGGTTTTGAGCAAGTCAACCTCCCACTCCCCCCATTCAGATTGCAGTCCAACAAGTTTAATGCAACATTTTACTAACGAAAATTATAAAATCGGAATTAAGGGAGTATAATCTCAAGCGATTTCTTCTTCACCTTTATAGTTTTTTTTCCTGAATGGTACAAATTAGAAACTAATTTATGTAATAAAAATTTATAAAATAATTTACACGAAAATTTAAAATTTATAATTACGATGATAACGTGCATCTTATCTTGAAAGATATGATTTATTAATCTATAACTTAAGAACAGATTTTTTTTAGTTGATTGGGTCGCAGCTCTCGAGTCACACATAAAGCCGAACCACCTTGACCTTGTGTACCTCTTCATGGGGCAGAAGGTTAAAATGTTAATAACAAAATTCTTAATTTAGTTTAACCTTTTTAATGTGAAGAGGTGAAAAAATTGGTATCTTTTTAAGATGATGAAATAATTTCTATATATAAAATATGCCAAGAGGAGTCACAACATGCTGGAAAAGAAAGATAGTGACAACACGTTTTCTTTTGCATTAACTTTTAATTTCATTATAAATAAAAAATTATTGAAGAAAATAATTTTACCCAAAATAATCTATCTAATAAATTATTAAATATTACGTATACATATGTATAATAGGAATTCTTTAATCCAAAGATTCCTTCCATTATTTAATAATTGAGCATGATTGATGCGTGAGAAACGCAATAAGTCAAGTTGTTTAAAAATACAAGCAAAATTGGTTTGTGTTTTAATTTTTTGGTTTACAAGTTTTCCTTGTTAAGTCAAGTTGTTCTTTTTAGTTTGCATCAAAGTCAAGATGATTTATATATTATGGTATGCAAGTCAATATGACTAAGACAAGAAAGTTGAATTACAATAAATGCAATTTAAGAAGTAGGCAACATAGAAAAGGGTCATGGCATTTATTGAGTTTAATGTAAAATATCTCTGTAAATACAAAATATAAAAACTTAAAGGATAAAAACAAGAGAGTGATTACACAAAGATAATTGAGTGTAGTTAAGTTCATAATAAACCATCAATTTATGTAGGATTTTCACCTAACACATGTTTGGTACAAAGAATGAAAGAAAACAGAGATAGTCAAATAAGGCACTATATAAATATGCAATTAAAAGAAATCAATAAAAAATGATGGTATAGCTACAGTTAGTTGAAAAAAAAAAAAAAATAAAAAAAAAAAAAAAAAAAAAAAAAAAAAAAATAAAATTTATTTAAAAAAAAAAAAAAAGAAGAACACTGGAGAAAATGCATTTATAAATATTATAAGAAGTACACATTTTACTTTGTTATTAATTAATATAAACTAATAATGAACTATTTATACAATTAAATGTTCAATGTGGCATATATTTTTTAGAATACTGAAGATATATTAAAATACATGGAAATTTAATCGTCATTATTATTGATTTTTAACAATAAATATATAATTTTTATTTTAGTTAATTATTGATTACTGTAATTCAATAACAGATTTTTTTAATGGCATGATAGGTAGAAAAAAAATTAAAAAAGGAAAATACTGAACAGCTTATATATATATATATATATATATATATATATATATATATATATATATGTTAAGAAGTCAAACGTTGTATTTGATTATTAGTTAATAAAATTAATAATGAGCTGTTTAGTATAATTATACTTTTTTTCAAAAGAGTTTTTATTCTGAATCCACATAAATATTCTGTTGGATCAACATATACATAAACTTTTTATGGAGAAAATAGTTGATTCATCATCACACAGGCACAATGCATGATGTGTTATCTTTACCTTAGAACTTTGGTGAGTTATTGGAAGATTTTGACAAAGACAGAGATTATTAATCTAAAATGTGCAGAAGAATGGAAGGTGAAAAATTATGTGCGTAACTTTTAGAACACATTGAAAGACAGATATGAGTGTGGTGGGTTTCGTAAAGCTGCAAGTGTTTGACAAAATGCCTCCCCTGAGGGAATAAAGAGACTGGCTCTTTCCTATTGGCTCAGCCACCGCCACCGCCACGTGTCAGCCCACTCAGCTAAGTGGGACCCACATGCTGCCTCCTTCCTTCTCCAGCTCCTATAACACCACCTCCCACGCGCTCTCTCTCCTCTCTCTCTAGCTGTCGCCGACGTCAAACGCCTCTTATTTATTCTTTTTTATTTATTTCCTTATTTTTATTATCATAATCGTCTTTTCATTCACTCGCAAACGCAATTCGTGCTTTCATCGGAATCACTCACACAACACAAGCACCACCTACTTCAATTTCAATTTAGGGTTTCTGAATCCTTTATGTGTTTCTCTCGCAATTGATAATCGCAACCACAATGTCCGGTCCCCTCGATCGTTTTGCCAGGCCTTGTAAGTCTCTCTTTGGTTAATTTCCTCAAAAATTGACCTAGAATAATGTATCTGTGACGTTTTGAGTTTGATTGTGGATTTTGGCAGGCTTTGAGGGGTTTTCCGGCAGTGATGAGAAGAAGGAGAGGAGATCTGACTTCGAGAACTCCGAGGATGAGAGGAGGACCAGAATTGGATCTCTCAAAAAGAAAGCGCTCAATGCATCTTCCAAATTCAAACACTCTCTCAGAAAGAAGAGTGGCAGGAGAAAGAGCGATGGTCGTGTTAGCTCCGTCTCGATTGAGGACGTTCGCGATTTTGAGGAGCTGCAAGCTGTGGACGCCTTTCGCCAGTCCTTGATCATGGACGAATTGCTCCCTGAAGCGTTTGATGATTACCATATGATGTTAAGGTAATTCAACGTTTTTAATTTCTGGTTGTCATCGTCCTTGACGTTGCGGAAAATTGCAGCTGATGCGGCCGCAGTTGCTGTCGCAATGCGGCGCGGTGAGTTCGAAACCCTAGATGATGTGGCTGAAATTGCTGTCGCGGAACGTTTTAAAACCGTTACAGCTCAAGAATTTCGACAGCAAAAAGTACTACACATAGAACTGATGTTCTTGAAAAAAAAAGAATGAAACCCTGGTTTGGTGTTGATTTTCTTGTATGATTTTGGGCAAATGAACTTTTACCTGACTTTTCTTAATTATCGTTTTAAAGATTTCTGAAAGCGAGGAAGTTCGATATTGACAAGGCAAAACATATGTGGTGTGACATGCTACAATGGAGGAAGGAGTTTGGCGCGGACACTATTATGCAGGTAGATGTAGTTAGAATTTGGCACATTTGTATGGCTTCTGCTTTGGCAGGTGTTTGGTGCTGAGACAATATTACGCTGAACGATCGGCTTACCTTCTGTTTCGGGCTTTTGTCAGGATTTTGTGTTCGAAGAGTTAGATGAAGTTGTGAAGTACTATCCACATGGCCATCATGGCATTGATAAAGAGGGAAGGCCTGTTTATATTGAAAGACTTGGAAAAGTTGATCCAAACAAACTTATGCAAGTTACAACTATGGATAGATACGTGAAGTACCATGTGCAAGAGTTTGAGAAGGCTTTTGCAGTAAAGTTTCCTGCTTGCACTATTGCTGCCAAGAGGCACATTGATTCTAGCACCACGATCTTAGATGTTCAGGGAGTGGTATGTTACCTGTAATTAGTCCTCTCTGTGTTTGACTTTAACTAAAGGCCTATAACGTACAACTAACATGCTGGTTATATAATTGACATTATCAGGGACTTAAGAACTTTACCAAGTCTGCTCGGGAACTCGTTACGCGATTGCAGAAAATTGACGGTGACAATTACCCTGAGGTGTGTTATCTTGTTCCCTATACTTAATTTTTGAATGCTGATTTCATTTGTTATTGGAAATCTGAAAGATGATGTACTATGGTCACAGTGACTAATGATTCTTTTATTAGCGATACAGACCCTTTGCCAGATGTTTATTATAAACGCTGGGCCAGGATTTCGGCTGTTGTGGAGCACTGTAAAATCTTTTCTCGATCCCAAAACAACTTCCAAGATTCACGTATGTAAAAAGTCCATTTTCTAGCTATGTATTAATGATGTTGTAAGAGTTCTGAAGCTGTTTTGTATTTCTTTCGAAACATTACTTAGGTTCTTGGAAACAAGTACCAAAGCAAATTGCTAGAAGTAATAGATGCCAGGTACTTAATTTCTCTACTTTTTTTTATATGTTTATTATAATCTGCATGTCACAATTTTTGTATTTATTTATTTTTTCTTTTCCTTGATTAATACTGCATAATTTTTTGCAGTTTTACAATTTACATGATCATTTTAGATGCCTAATATATTATTTTGCACATGATGAAGTGAGTTGCCGGAATTTCTGGGAGGTACCTGCACCTGTGCAGATCAGGGAGGTTGCCTTAGATCTGATAAAGGGCCCTGGAAAAACCCTGAAATAGTCAAGGTTATATGCTGTTCTTGGTTGATTTTTGATAGGTTATATATGCCATAATATGTCAGTTTCACTTGTAATAGGCTGACAGTTGATTACATGTGAACTCTACATAGATGGTTCTCAATGGTGGAGCATGGCGGTCAAAACAAGTTGTAAAAGTTCTTAACAATGAAAGAAAGGTTATTGTGTATGCTAAGCCAGGATACCCAACGGTACTTTTTTTTTTAAATCGGACCAAATTAATAGCATCATAATCATACCTTTATTCGATGTCCATTTTATCACCAATTATATTTATTTTTATTACCTCTACGTAACAGGTAAAAGGCAGTGATACATCCACCGCTGAATCAGGGTCAGAAGCCGAAGATATATCCTCTCCAAAAGCAATGAGGAGTTATTCACACCTTAAGCTGACCCCTGTTCATGAGGAAGTAAGTTTTGACTTATTAGAGAAGTTGCTATAATTGTCTTGATGTGTGCACCGTCTCCTGCCTTGTAAATTAGGAGTGTTTGTGGATTGGATTGGATCAACTTTGGCAGGAAAGTAATTGATCTAACCCATAGGTTTCTTATTTTACCATCCTGTCATTTTGGTTTTAAATTCAAATTCGACCCAATTAATCTGATCAAAAGCAGTTTTGATTGGATTGGTCTTTTTGTTTTTGTTTTATTTTTTATATTTACTGTTTATTGAAAATAGTAAATAAATCTTGAATTATACAAATTGGTATAATGAGAACTAATTCGAAGTATCTGATATCTTTTAGAGGATTGCCCTGTGTTCTCTCCTAAATATAAACTTTGTTTGCAATTGTGTTCTTTGTCAGGCTAAAATAGTAGGAAAAACAAGCTATGCCAGTAACTTGTCTGGATACGATGAATATGTTCCAATCGTAGACATACCTGTTGATGCTGGTTGGAACAAGCAAACCTCCCTACAGAGGTCTTACACCTCGAAAGGTTAGTGACTTATGGCCTGGTATTTTTATTGATGTGCACTTTTGATGAATTCTTTTATTTTTGCTTATTCACGTAACATTAATCCATATGCACACGTGCTTCTAAAGTCATTGTATTTTGATAGGCTTTATTCTCCTTGTCTTGAGTTGAGTTGTTGTTGGCTTATTATTTGTACCTTAGATTTTTGGTTATTGTGTTTGTGTCAGACTGTCACTATACCTTTCAATTATTGATAAACTTGTCTTTGAATTTGGGATTCTGTGTTTATATTGAGCATGTGTATCTGTGTACTATAAATTATTTATCTGGTAAGCTTAATCTTCAATATAACATTCTTCTTGCTATTTGTGTTCACGCTAGAGTTTTTGTGGTCTGTGCGCTGAGATATTCAAATACTGGATCCTTGACATATACAGAGACTATGTCTGAACTTGAAAGTCAAAAATGAGTTGTTAGAGTCGTAGAGAGATCTAAACAATCCGTAGAACCTGTATCTAAGAGTCTTAGCTTTGTTGCTAAACAGTGCAACTTGCCTTGTGGATTCGAATTGTTTGATGAAATTTTCTCCAGAGACTTAATTGAATTTCAATACAGGAGCATCTTCTCTTCCTGTCACTCAGAAAACTCCAGAGGGACTTCAAGCTCGTATTTGGCTAGCACTATCTGTCTTCTTCTTGACTGTATTAACTCTTTTACGTCAAGTTGCATACCCTGTGACCAAGAAATTTTCTGCATTATCATCTAATGATGATAGGAGTACTTCAGAACCACCTACTGATGCAACAAACATGGAAGTTCTTCCAACGTCCTCAACTCCACCGAGTACAGAAGAAAATCTCCTTCCCTCCATGCTGAAGAGGTTGGGTGAGCTTGAAGAGAAGGTTGATACACTCCAATCTAAACCATCCGAGATGCCTTATGAGAAAGAAGAGTTGTTGAATGCTGCTGTATGCCGGGTGGATGCTTTGGAAGCTGAGTTAATTGCTACTAAAAAGGTAGGATGCTTACGTTATTTTCTACTTTTTGAAGATTATGCCATCATGCCGTTGCTCTCTGTATTTATGGGGTACATGTGTAAAACATTAAGGTATATCCATGTCTTAGTTTTACTATTTTGTAATCTAAAACTAAAAAATGGCATTTACAGCATAGAAAAAATTAACATCTTCATGGAATTGAGGTTTGTTTGTGCATTCCAAAATGACAGAGTATAGGGTGAATGTATGAAGAATACAGTGTAATTTATTGCTTACCCCGAGTCCCTAACATTTGGATCTCATGAATTCTACGTAGGCTCTTCATGACGCGTTAATGAGGCAAGAAGAGCTGCTTGCTTACATCGACAGACAAGAAGAAGCCAAGTTGCGGGTAAGTTGGCAACTGTATCTTTTGAATAAAGTGAAAGCCTTGACATGCATCAGATTTTTTATATTTCTCTTTCCTTCATTGTCTGTGTTTTATTCAGAAAAAGAAGTTTTGCTGGTGAGATTTGTTAATGGGAAGGAGATTCTGCAGAGGATGTCTAAAAGCACGGTTGTTCTTAAGGAATGTTAACCTTGCACATGATGTAACCTTGACAACTGATTTTCAGTATAATATGAGTTAACATAATGGAGAATTGTTTCTTTCAACGTGTGTATATTCACAATACTGTCTTTGCTGGCTTGTGAAACACTAGCCTTTTTTTTTTTTTTTTTTTTGTTATGGTTACAGTCATTTATCCTTGTTTGCCTTTGTTAGTTGCAAAGCTCTTTTGTTTTTTTTTCAATCTCTTGCAGTATACTTTTGCTGAGTATTTTCAGTAATGCTAAAATACTGGAATACAAACTTCCATTAGAGTTTCCGAAATGATTTCACTCCTATCCCATATGTGTCAAGTCAAAGCAAATTTAGTTAGTAACATATTTTTTGATAGGTAGCCGTTGGCAATATGGTTCGAATGAGGAAAATTTGTCGGTGTAATTTCTTGAAAAAATTGAAAAATTACTTCTGAATGGACAAGTTTGAGATTAATTATAAAATTGGGTAACTCATTCTTCCCAATCACGACTTCTTATCAAATAAGTGTATCACAATCACTATTTTTCATCACAGAGAAGTAGTGTTTAAGATACACAATTTTGTTTCATATTTTTTTGTTACTATTTTACTGAAGTTGTGCAGTATAAGCAGGACATTATTTTAGTAAGTTTTTTTTTTTTTATTGAATTTTGTCTTACTTTTATACTAAAGTTTTACGACTTTCGTATAAAACTAAAACACGGACTTCAGTAGCAAAAAAAGACAAAGTCGTGCTTACTAAAAAAAATAAAAGTCAGGCACCATAAAATAATAAAGTTAAAAGTTGCGCTCACCAAATCACAACTTAAATACAAAAAGAAAGGCGTTCACCTTAAAATAATAATAATAAAAATATATGGAACGAAATTGTAAATATTAAATGCGATTTCGTCAAAAATAAAATTTTGAAATTATGTTTTCAGAACACGAACTTTTGAATATGAAACCCATTTTGTAAATACGATTTACTTATTTACATAATTAATTTTTAATTTGTCTATTATTAATTTTTCTTCAAGAAATTGCATAAAAATGGTGTAAATTTTGAAGTCAGCATTTTTATCTAAGGTTGTCAATACATTGATTACAGTGTACGAATTGAAGTGAAAGGGAGAAAATATATTTCATGATTATGTGAATGCACAATATACTTCCAAAAACATCTGCATATCCGCAGAGCCAAAGGTTACCGTGATAACACAACTTTTGTTATTCTCAATGGATTAAAGCTGGATAATCTGATTTTTTTTTTTTTTTTAAAGATGGAATTTTCAAACATATGCACATTTGTCTAGGAATGGCAAACTTTATATTGGACAGGTTTTTATTAAAATATTAATAGGCTGTCGAAATAGAAAGCCTCCAATTTTACAACTCTTCCTGATGCAGTAAACTATTTGATATCAAGCAGCAAAACACCCAAAGCGGAACTGTAATCACAAACCAAAAAAGTGTGTCAATAAAAGTAGTCGATAGATAAACCTACAGAAAATTTATGGAAATAGATGTCTGATATGACATACCAACTTCTTCTTCTTCCTTTTCTTGTCAATTTGAGCTTGGAGTTCTCCTTGTCGAGCAAGGGCATCATCAAGTGCCTAAAGCCAAAATAGAAATACCAAGTTGAAAATTTAACAGAAACAACACTCATGGAATTAAAAAGGAAGGAAAAGTTGTAAACCTTTTTGGTTGCAACCAAGTCTTGTTCCAGAGTGGTGACTCTGTTCAGAGCATTATTCAGCACTTCCTCCTTTTCGGGTGGCATGACCGATCTCTTATTGAGGACAGTGACTTTCTCTTCTAGTTCAGCCATGCGCTTCATAAAGCTCATGTAATCATTGCATGGCAAGGATGCCGCTTTCATCATAGTGCCCGCATAATATGCTGGACTGCTATACAGTGCTGCTTCATTGAGTTTCCTTGGCATGTTCTTTGTCATGCGGATCATGGTTATAATCCCCATAATAAAGGCCATGATTCCACCAATAAAGTGATTGGTAGTCACATTAGATGTCTTGCTAGCAAAACAATCTGCAACTTTACCAAGTTAGATTTATAATTTATAGCAGAAGTAACCACAAATATGTATTATTGTATTAGAAGTGCAAGGAAACATTCATTTTCATGCAAAATACTTTAGAAAGTGCACCTTTGTCATTCTCTATTAATTTATTCCAAGATGAATCCACTGGCTTGCCAAGCACAGGGACAAGTTCGTCATATTTGTACACAGGCGTTCCCATCTGCAATATATATTATAAGGGCAATCTTAAAAGAAAAAATTTTAATTTGCATTTGGTCAAAGGAACTTACTTTTGGAGATAAACATGGCACATCAACATCATATGTCTCTGAGAATGATTCTTTGTTTCCCTTGATAATATAGGCCAAAAGGGTATACTAAGTTATAAAATATTCTGACAAATAAATACGAAGAGTTTGACTACAAAGTTTTGCAGTCTGAAATTGATAAAAGGTTGGAAACTTACCGAATTTTGACTAGCTGTTTCATCTTCTATGACTGTTTTCTCCTCAATCCCGGACAAGGTTTGTCTCTTGCATTTGCCCTCGCCGTTTTGAATCATCTAATTCATCAAGAACAAAAATACTTCATTGTTTTTCTTTGCTACTTAACTAGAGAAATTTATCCTTCAGCACTAAACTACCTTGATGATATCTGGGTCATTCCATGGCCCCTTGTCAGAAAGCATGCAACCACCTTTATCTGCACAAGTACAAGTACCACCCAAGAATTCTGGAAGTTCACTGGCAAATAGGATAGGCATCTGAGGTGTTATTTATAGTCTTCAGGAGTAATTCCAATGACATAATGGAAGAACATATTTAATGGGTTTTTTTTTCATAAATCAACGAATTTGATCATGAAGAGTTAACATTACTCAATACCAAATTATGTATCTGATGAATAGTAGGAAATGAAATACTTCAATGAGAGAGGAGATAAATTTAACCTGGCATCAATGATTTCAAGCAACTTGCTCTGGTATTTGTTACCAAGAACCTGATCAATAAATCATTAATCTGTTCAGTGTCCCTGATTAACTGAAAATCAACTAGGTTTTGATTGATCAAGAGGATAACAATGTTTACATGGATTTTTGCGGTGGTCTTGGGATCTAGGAATGACTTAACGGTGTTCCACAAGAGCCTAAATCCAGAACCAGCATTGATGATGAACATACGGTTCAGTGACTGTGCAGAAAAAAGAAATTTAATTAGGGTAAATTTAGAAAGCCTGTTTCCAATCCTATATAGATAAAATAAACCAGTACCTCAGGGTAGTTGTCACCATCAATCTTCTGAAGCCTCTGGAGGAGATCTCTTGCTGCTTTGTTCAAACTTTTAAGACCCTGAGCAAGCATGCTAGTCAGCAATGGTATGAAACTTGTTTCCATTTGAAAAAACAATTACACCACCACAAATGATTAGAATGGACATTGCCTTGTTAAATTTACAGTGTCTATCATTTAAGGTATAAGTATGTGTTCTTTTCTCATACATTTTTTTGTCATCAAAGAGATCAACTAAGAATAAGACAAGAAATAGACTTACATACAGAAATGACACTATCTTCGACCCAAAACTTATCAAGTCTTTTTTTATTATATGTCCCTCAATTTTCTTATTTTTATATAATGTGGAATTATACCTAACAATATGTTCTTAAAATTTTTATACATACCACTCCTTGAACATCCAAAATAGTTGTGCTTTGGTCAATGTGCTTCTTTGCTGCAATGGAACAAGCAGGCAACTTAAGAGCAAAGGTTCTCTCAAACTCCTTTACGTGGTACTTGAGATAGCGATCCATTGTTGTTACTTGCATCAGCTTGGTAGAGTCAACCTGCCCCAACTTTTCAATGTAAACAGGTCTGCCATCCTTGTCAACCCCATGATGCCCTTGTGGGTAATATTTTAGAACCTCATCTTGTTCAGTGAATTCAAAATCCTTAAAAACATAAAAAACTGTGATGAGATACATAAACAAAAATCACAGCATGAAAAGTGAGTTTCCTTTTCAGCAGAAGAATACCTCCGTGATAGTGTCAGCACCAAATTCCTGCCTCCATTTAAGCATATCTGCCCACATTTGTTTTGTTTTCTCGATGTCAAACTTCCTTGCTCTCAAGAATCTGCATCATCATACAGTTTAATTATGGCCATTATTAGAGTGTGAAATTAAGGTATTAAACAAAGTTAATGAGTAAATAAATAAATATATGAAGAAGAAAACTATTTCACAAGGCCACCTTAGCATCATGTGGTGATCATCATGTCTTGAGGGCAATAGTTCTTCCAAGATAAGAGCTTGGCGAAAAGCATCAACAGCTTGCAACTCTTCTGCATCAAGATCATCCTCAATGGAAACAGACATAACCCTGCTGTGCCTCCTCCCCTTCTTGGTAAGGGAACTCCTGAACTTAAATGAGGCGTTCATGGCAGCCTTCTTGAATGATCCAACCTTTTTCTTCCTTTCATCGTCAGAATTTTCACTTTCATGACCTGTGCTCGCAACAAAGTAAAATTCACCCACACAAGTTTGAATAAGATAATTGAAAAAAATAAATTGACTCTCTAAACATCTTCATCCGCTAGTGTAAAGTAGATGAAGATTTCAGTGTGCGTGCACAAAATAAAGTGAATGCAGACAAAGTAACTGCATAGAAGATTTTGTGATGAAATATGAAATTCAAGGAATTATTATACCTACCAAGTTTCATAGGTTGTTCAACAGGTGAGGGCATGATTTCAGCCATGGTTGATAAAATTTTCTTACACACAGGAGATAAAGCAGCCCTAAGGCAAAAGTCAGGTACTAGAATACATCAATAGCCCACAATGGAGCTTTCACGTACACCTGCAACACATAGCCGTCAAAAACGTGTCAAAAGCTCCAAAAACCATGCTTGTACAACAAAGCCATCATTATCAACCATCTGTGTATCTAACATGCATGAAAAAAGAGAAAAAAAGAAAGAAAGATATATAGATATCTCAAATCTCAATGATCAAATGCTGCTCATGCATGCAAATACAAATGCTGAGAATATGTGTGTTGAAACACATTTTGTCACATTCAACGTGAACATGCATGAAAAGGGTTTCAAGTCAATGAATGAACATGATATTATCATAGCTAAGGAAGAAGAAGGAGAAGGAGGAGGTGAAAGGCTATACCTTGACTCAGAAATGTAGGGGTTGCAAAAACCAAGAGATCGAAAAGTGCAAATATATGGTTTCCGAATAAATCTCTCGAAGTGGGGGCACGATGGATATTCAAAGGCTAAAAGTTGGTGGAACCAGTAGACAATCTTAGACTTTGCTATTTTTTTTCTTCCCTTTGTTTATTCATTGTCATTTTCTGTTGAAGAGGTCTTGATTTGGTGATTCTTTGGCCTTGCGAAATGCAAGCCACTCTGTTGCTTCACAATCACATATCATATTCCTTCTCACGCAACCTCTCCAACTCATATTCATTCTTACATTAGCATTGGTTTTCTTCCACTCTCTTTAATGCAAAACTCTACCATTCATTTTTACCAAGTTGACTTTTGGAGGATAACAATAACAATAACAACACAAAGTCATCAATCTGTTCATCTAATTAACAATAACTTTACTTCCTAAATTAGTTATGTAAAGCTTTATTATATTCTTAGTTTCACATTTTGTTTAAAGTTAGTTTTTTAATGGTAATATATATTGCCTATTTTAAAGGATTGTGGTGGAGAAATCTTCTTCCAACATAAATTATAATATAGAATATTTTTAGCCATCTTTTTTTTTTTTCAATGATATGCTTTTAATAAATTTTTGCTAGTTTTGTTTCTTTAAATATATATTTTTATCTTTATTTTTACATTGGATTATAGTATATTTATGAGAAAAGTGTCTGTACTTGAAATTTATAATTAATAAAGGTTTAAATACGATTAATATGCAGTGAAATTAAAAATGGTATATAATGTGCTGAGATAATTTTCCAGGCATACTCAGAATTAAAAAGTTAGGAAAAAGGAATGATGACTTGATTCAATGTAGAAAAGATTTGAGTTTAAAAAACTTTACAAAGAAGAGTATCTTTCATCTCCTCCATAAAATTATATTTAAATAAAAGATTCCATTTTTACTATTTAATTATGTTTTGTACAAGTATATTAAAACAATAGTGCTGGCAACAACCTTGTAATGTTTTTTTTTCTCTAGCACATACTTTATTTTATTATTGACTTAAATTCATTTATAAACTAAAAACGAGGCAGTTATTAATTAAGGAAAATATTTATTTTTAATAAATTTCAACGAAGCAAGAGAGAAACTAATCTTATAAATAATTTGTCACTCTATTTAGTTTTCTGTATTATAACTTTCCCTTTTATGTAATATATATATATATATATATAAATATGGAGATCTACTCATATACATGTCATGCCTACCACTTCCTAAAAATTTTCTTAGCATTTTTTTATATGGACTGATGATTGCCTTCAAAATAGGTTTTGTTTAGGAAACAAATTTTCTATATTTTTTTAATCACTATTATAATAGTAAATTTTTATATCCATAATTTACTTTCCATAGTAATCCTACAACGGAAATACAACTAAATAATATAGGGCGTGTGAATTATGGACACTTATCCATTTTAGAACCGAATCGTGGAAAATTTATTTTCAAATAAGAAGTTTTCAAAATTTTTACAAACTTTGAAATGTAAACCCCTCTTATATATTTTAGATGGTTAGATAGTATCAAATTTGTGAGCCATTTATATAAAAAAAAATGTTTTGTTTAACCTTAACATGTTCTTATCTTTCTATTAAAAAGATGTGGAGGCTTAGTTAATAACCATTCTTTTAGTTTCTATTATTTAAAAAATTACTCAGATAAGCTAAAATTGTTTTTATGGTATACTTATAATCATGATTTTAAATATTTTATAACTACGATTTTTATACACATTTACTTATACTTTTTGTTTTCATGAAAAATTACCAGTATTTCTATTATATGATTATAATATTATAAAAATTAATAAAAAGTTACTTTTATAATTATTTTTTATGTATATAATTACAGTAATATTTGTAATTAATTTTTTATTATTCGAAAAAGGCTTATGCGCACATAATTTCAACTTATAAAGAAAATCCTGAATTGAGTGAGAGGAGTATTAAACTCTCTTGTCCTTATGAACTTCACCAATTCTTTACAATTTGATGTTTTTTACTTTAATTCTTTAATTTTATTTTGATTAGTCTTAAACTTATTTCCACCCAGTCAAAACAGATGTATATCTTTCATTTTAGAAAAAAAATAAAAAATAAAATTCTAAGACATAGGATATGTGATCCCGAACAATTTTTAATTATTACATACACGCCATATTTAAATATTTAATTATTAATGGATTAAATCTTTGTAATTAAATAGTTATATTTAATTAGTTTTGTTTTAAAACTATTTTACTAAACATTAAACAAAAAAGTTTAAAAAACTAAAAGATTAAAATAAATTTTAATGAACTCTACGACTATAAAGTAAATGTATGGAGAGATGAATATATAAAAACATTAACAATTATATGTTTTGGATACAGGTATGATGATGCCATTAATCCTCTTGAAATGAATGAAGGGAGCGAAAACAAATATAACGTTTAAAAGAGTTAGGAAGATGGAAAAAAAAAATATAGGAACTGAAAATAAAAGTACAAGTAATTACATGGACAAAATTTTTATTTAATTCTTATTTTATTTCAAATAATTTATATGAAATGACACTTTGTTATATATATTTTTTAAAATATATGACAATATATTCTACGAGGAACGCAATATAACTATTTTTTAAACCATTAAAAAAGTTAGGAGAGCATATAGGAATTTTCCATAATATTTTTTTAAAATAATTGTGGAATTTTATAAAAAAAATATTTTGTAAATACAATATTGTTGATAGTTAAATAAATTTTACAAAGGATTTATTTTTACTATCCGGTTCATTTTCTGCCACCTCATCTTACAGTTTAATACATCATGAGAAATGTTTAAAATATCTTTTGATGTAGTAGTTTTATCTGAAAGATTTTGGATTGCATAATCAAAATAATTTTTTTTATTTAGAATTACATTCTAGATTACATAATTTAGAATTAACTATTGTTTACTTCTGAATTGCAGACTATATTTTAATTTTAAATTATGTAATTTTTTTCTGAATTGATTAATCTTGAATTATTACTTTAATTATTGAATCTAAAAGTTTATTTTCTTTTGTTAATCCATAAGGTTGAAAGGATAAGTATGTTGTTAGGAATGTACTCTTCATGCTAATAGAGAGAGGATTGAAAATGTAAAAAGCAAGACTTTTTAATTATGAAAAACAATAATAATTTGAAATTGGGGGTGTAAGAAGAAAGCATGGAGTGCAGATTGGCCCTGGTTAGTTTGGCATTTTAGAAGGCGGATCATATGGGCCCATCAGTCCATTCCATTGCTCAGAAAGCGGTTTCTGTCGTTTGTTTTTTTTTTTTCTTCCTTCTTCAAATCTTCATATTTCTATGTTATGACCTTATTATTCTTTCTGTTTTGATTTACATTGTTCTTGACTTCAAAAAGTTCGAGGACTTTTGCACCAACTTTTACTTATTAGGTCATAATTCTTCCAAAATTTCGCGCTACGCCTTCACATCGGTCAGTTCCTTCTTCACATTTCATGTTTTCTGCCCATTTTTTGTGTGTGTGTGTGTGTGTGAATATTATGTTGCATGTGCTGTGTGTTTAGTTCATATCTGTTAGCTAATTATTTTGCTTTTGGTTCGCAAGTTCACCAGTTTTCTCAGTGGTTTTTGTAGAAGATGGTTGAACTTCTTATGTGCCCCTTTTGCTGTTATATTCTACAGTGCGTGTTTGATTTGGTTATTGTGGACTGATTTTGGGAAATTACTTGTTATAGTTACCTTCTTTAATTGTGGTCTACTACCATTTTTGGTTTCAGATTCCGCTGCACTTCCAAAAGAGTTGGTTGTGCAGCTCTTGTTTTCAGACACCATCTTTAAGTTCCTGTCGCCTTTTGAGTTCTGCAATGGCCAGTGATGTTTCTGTCGTCTCCAATGGAGACAGCAATGGCAATGTAAATCCACAACCTAATCAGCAAAGGACGTACCAAGTGGTAGTGGCTGCCACTCAAGATTGGGGCATTGGAAAGGATGGGAAGTTGCCCTGGAGGTTGCCTACTGATCTCAAGTTTTTTAAGGAGATCACTGAGAAAACATCTGATCCTGGAAAGAAGAATGCCATTATAATGGGAAGGAAAACATGGGAGAGTATCCCTCTTCAGTACAGGCCTCTTTCTGGTCGCCTTAACGTTGTTCTTACTCGCTCAGGCAGCTTTGATATTGCAACGGCAGAGAATGTTGTTATATGTGGAAGTATGCATTCTGCATTGGAACTACTAGCTGCTTCTCCTTACTCTCTGTCAATTGAGAAAGTATTTGTTATTGGAGGTGGTCAGATATTTAGGTACTTATTTGTTTTAAAATGTATTTTTCTTCATCTGCTCTTTCCTTTTCATGTTAAACTCTTTCTCTGTTGTAGCTGATAATTTCCATGTACAGAGAGGCTCTCAATGCACGGGGATGTGAAGCTATCCACTTAACGGAAATTCAGTCAAGCATTGAGTGCGACACTTTTATGCCTTCAGTTGATTTCACTATATTTCGGCCATGGTACTCTTCCTTTCCTAAGGTGGAAAACAACCTACGCTATTCTTTCATCACGTATGTGCGTGTAAGGAGTTGTGCTGTGGAGTCCCTGAGTCAGAATACTGATCCATTTATGGATAATAATTCTGATTCCATAAAATTTGAGGTCAAGGATTTTTCTTTTCTTCCTAAAATGATTTTTGATAGACATGAGGAGAATATGTATCTTAAGCTGGTTCAAGACATCATTTCTGAAGGTATAATAAAGGGTGATAGGACAGGGACTGGTACCTTGTCAAAATTTGGTAGCCAGGTAACTTTTTGATTCTTTTTTATTGGTTTATTGAGGGTTGTTGTAGTTTATATGCTGACTTTGTCTTTTTCCACAGATGAGATTCAATTTGCGCAGAAGCTTTCCTCTTCTAACAACTAAGGCATGTAGTAGAGATTATGGTTTAAGGGGTATTTGATCTACTGTATAAAAGAATTTGTCTTTCGTGTGAACTGTTTTCTTTTTCCTTTGGTTTGATTATTATATTGTGAATACTAATTTGAATGTTTTCTTTGGAAGCAGAATATCTAGTTGTAAATTTTGATAGAAAATTTGACGTGATTTCTTCAATTGATTGTAGAAAGTATTTTGGCGAGGGGTTGTTGAAGAGCTTCTTTGGTTTATCAGTGGCTCAACAAATGCCAAGGTAATAATATCTTCTGCCAATCTTTTCCATACACATACGAATCCTCACCTATTCATAGTTTGGTTGCAAACAAGCTGACATGAGCCAACTATTGGGGAACATGAAGTAGGTGTATCTTATAACATTTGAGCTTGGATTTGAATAATAGATGTAAACATGTGGAAAGCTCAGGTGCTTCTAAACTAACTCATTCCTTGTATTATTTATTTCTATAATATATTGAACTTATAAATATGATTTCATCCTTTTTTAGTGTTGAAATTTTGAAAACAATATTCATAGATAGAGAGCATAACATGTGAAAGCAATGCAATTATAGAATAATTAGTTATGTGTACGTACCTGAATTGACATTTATCTCTCTGAGCACTATCAAACCTTGTTGTTGTTTAGAGTTTTCTACCCACCTTATAGGGAATTATTGAGAGATTATTTGTGTTAATTTGTTTGATGAGATGACAAACTTATTATCGCTCAGGAGAGGCAGGGACCCCTCATTGAATTGTTTATTAATGATCTAACCCATCCTTAATTAGTAATAACCACTGATCCATATTAATTTAACATTTAATCTTTACATAATTTAATGAACATATCTTGTATAATCATTACCTTCATAGTACTTCAAGACAACATGTCAATATATTTAAAAAAATGTTGTAAGTGTTTCCCATGGTCAAGGAGAGTGTTGAATTTTTGCCCCAGATCTTTCATGAATAGTTAAAATAAAACCAGACTTAAGCAACACTGAACTTGTATTCTGCTGGCTCTAATATGTCTTTGTTTTGAAGAATTTATTGTCTGGCTCTTATCTACATAAGTTTGTTGGATTAGGACCTGGTGGTTATTAAGGATGTTCATGAAGTTGACTTTCTATTACAGAGTGAAAAATTAATTTGTTGTGATGCTGTGGATTTCTTAGTATAAGATGGTTTGATGATAACACAGTTTGCACTTGCTAAGCATTCACTGATTCTTTATTAGTTTCATAGAGATAAAGGGTTACGGACTAAACGTGCATTCACAGCATTCCACATATATTTTAGTTAACAGGAAATCTTTTACTGGTATGGTAGATTTGATTGTATGATCTTCTATCTGAAAACAAGATATATTTGGCAGGTGCTACAGGAAAAAAACATTCATATATGGGATGGCAATGCATCCAGAGAATACCTTGATGGGCAAGCAGGATTATATGTTTTAACTTTGAAGTTCAAATTATGCATTTTTCCTTTATATTGCAGTTAGTAATTTGCTTTACATGTTTTATTACAGTGTTGGTTTGACAGAGAGGGAGGAGGGTGACTTGGGACCTGTTTATGGGTTTCAATGGAGGCACTTTGGTGCCACGTAGGTGAATTATATCTTTTTTCTGTCGGTATTAGAATAGATTGTTTTATTTGGAATTTGCTGAAACATTTAGTCGGTCTTACCTTTTATAGATACACTGACATGCATGCTGACTACTCCGGCCAAGGATTTGATCAGCTTTTAGATGTTATTAACAAGATAAAACATAATCCTGATGATCGGCGAATCATTCTCTCTGCGTGGAATCCAACTGATCTTAAATTAATGGCACTTCCACCTTGCCACATGTTTGCACAGGTCTGCACCTTAATTCATTAGGTCTTTCTTTGAAAACTCTTCCCTCACATATTGATATCTGTAATTTTAAATTTTTGCAGTTTTATGTAGCACACGGGGAGTTATCATGTCAAATGTATCAGCGATCTGCTGACATGGGCCTGGGCGTTCCTTTTAATATTGCATCTTATGCCCTCCTGACATGCATGATTGCTCATGTTTGTGGTATGTAAATTATCAAAGCGTTCACTGTAGACTTAAATATGTAGTCAATTGATAAAATGTTGCGAGGTTTTGTGGGTGTAATAGAGATGATGTATCCCATTATATTTGGTTGTTTGACTTGAAGCTACTTAATAGGTTGTATGGTTCTCAAAGATTAGATTTTATGCTCTGGCTGCCAAAGCCTGATATTTTTTTGTTTGCTAGAATGGCCCCAGAAAGTTTAGCTCAGGTGGTTTGTTTTGACTCTGACAAGTCTTTGTTGGACTTTAGCTGTGTTTGGCACTGATTCAGTTCTACAAGTTCCGTTACTGAGAAAATTTTGCATAATAGAGGCCAAGAATTTTGTTTTTCTTGCTACTATTCAATCTGTACTCTAATTTTTCGGGTGTAGGTAGGTTCTGGTTTTGATAATATCACTAGAGAAAATGTGCAGCTTAAAAGGTAATTGTGTAAAATAACCAACTAACTCTTTTACATTTCTTGGCTTTTTCTCAGATCTAATTCCAGGTGATTTTATCCATGTTATTGGGGATACACATGTTTACAGCAATCACGTGAGGCCTTTGCAGGAGCAGCTCCACAACCTTCCAAAACCTTTTCCTGTACGTCTACTGTTTAGCACTTCTTTTAGTTTGTTTTTTGACACTTTTCCTTGCTGACCCCTTTTATGTACTTCGAACAGACTTTGAAGATAAATCCAAAGAAAAAAGATATAGATTCTTTTGTGGCTGCTGATTTCAAGCTCATAGGCTATGATCCTCACCAGAAGATTGATATGAAGATGGCTGTCTAAAGTGTGGGGTTTCTCACCTTCAGGCTGTTTCAGCTTTTTGAATTGAAGCAAGTACGTGGTTTTGGTTTTTATATAGAACTCTACTGGATTTTGTTACCATTATTATTTATAAGAAAGGTCGGTAGAATGTTGTTTGGTGCTTTCTTTGGCCTATGATCAATAGTAGAACTATGGTAGCATGATGCTGAGGTGCTGTGCAAGATAGCTCTTAATTTATTATCTACACCTTGTTAGCTACCAAAATGACAGGTTCAGTACTGTTTAGGTTTTCTAACTAGTTTTGTAAATCTATATGAATTTAAATTTAAAAGCTTAATGCTATTTTGCATCACCCTTCTGTACTCTTCTGGAACTAAATTTTAGAAATTGTGTGAAAAAGGATGATTCAAGTAACATGTAAGGATAGTGCGAAAGGTCCAATTTTTAATAGTCCAGCACTACATAGTGTTTAAATTCAAAGGAAGTAGGAAATAAAATAGAATCTTTGATTTAAATTATTAAGCAGTAGTAGTTTCAAAATTTTGATTTGGATTCTTTTGAACAAGTTTTAACTTGATACTGATATAGTTAGATTTGGTTCATAATTTGGAAAGTTACTAAGCATAAAATAATTTTACACCAATTTCAATACACATATTTTGTTGTGTAATGTTTCTGCTTTTCAGAGAATGTTATTACAATCTTCGATGTATAAATATGTACTGCATTCTTTTAATGAACAGTAGTCACCATATTTTTGCATTTTCTTATTTGGCCTTGTATTTGCTGTTCTTGGATGTGATTCCTGATTCCTTATGTTCTTCTCCTGTTTTTCAGGCACAACGATAGGAAGATTATGTTAAAATTGTGTACTATTAAAGACCATCTCGTAGACACGCACTTAGCTCATACCTATTATTTGTGGGAATTCTTTGGGTCCATGTGTAACGTCTCTAAGGTGAATTAGATTAACTTCAATTTCCATCCTTTCCAATGGACACGCTCCACTATAATTTTGAGGGATTTATTACTCCATGTTTTGGATAAGCAGTTTTCTTTTTGTTTTATTATTTGAACTTTTGGACGAGCAGCTTCACTGCCTATTCAACAAGTTTTTTTTAATAGTTTGTCATAAATTTAACTACATAAATTATCAAAATATTTTGACGACTTATTTTGAATATGTATAGTCAAATTTATTGATATATTAAAAATAATTTATAAGTTATAAATTAGATCAAGTTCAAACGAGCCTAGTATGAGTTTATTTTTCTTCAAACACCTCAGTTACATTTTTGGTGTACCTGTACTTAGTTGCAAAGTGACATCCTTGGATGTGCTTGTCAATTAGTTGTGAAGCTGAAATAATTGAGCGGAAGGTCCTTGAAAAAAAGTATACTGTGATATCTAATGTCATTCTTTTAAAATAGTAGTCTGGATTTTGGTCACACATGGGTTATGTGGGACATAGCCTATTTTTTTTTTTTCATAAAAACATGATGCTGTTAGTAGCATAGTGTCTTATTTGGAAAATTAATATATTAATATCTAATCATAATTTATAATTTTTATGTAATTATATTAAATATTATGAACTAAAAGATTTGAATGCAGTCTATCAAAGTCACCGTTGGAGTAGGAGGCATTTATTTTCTTTTTGAAATGTCATTTATTTGAATATGTACAAGCTTACCAAATATTCTTATTTTTCGTGCTATCTCATCTACTAAATGAAAGCTGTCACAAACAAATGATCAGTTCGAACTACTAGTTGTGAGTTTGCATACCATCAATTATTTTTGGACCAATTGCAAATGTTAAAATTGAAAATAAGTTGGAACTTAAGGAAGTACTACAACATTAACTCCAACTAAAATTAAAATAAATCTTTAAAAATATAAATTTTCAGGCATATTTCAGTGTTTGAGAAGGTCAACTTTGTGAAGTAATACACGTTGATTCAAAGACATGATTATGAAGTTGAGAGAAGCAAGGGTGGGTCTACGGTCTACGCAAATGTGGATATTTTTTCTTACGTATGTGCTAACGTAAGAATTTTTGGACTGTAATGTTGCTCCCTTCTATAAAAGGCGATCCAGAAACCAAGTTCATCTCTGTCACACCAAATCATTACTTACCTACGCTTTCATGTTCACTGTCCCACATTGCATCCAATGGAAACACTTCAATCTATTTTCGCTAACGGTGGAGCTGGAGATGCTAGCTACGCAAACAATTCCTCTTTTCAAGTACCACACAACACAATCATCCTTGTTTCTTATGTATTATTATATTGCTTTTTAATTTCATTAGTTTCATGCAGAGTAAGATGATCTCAAAAGTGAAACCAATGCTCGAACAAAGTATAAAGTCCCTGTATTGCAACTCTTTCCCCAGCTGTTTCAAAGTGGCTGATTTGGGTTGCTCTTCGGGACCAAATGCACTTCAGGTGGCGTATGATATTATTGATGTTGTTCATAACATAAGTCGCAGCTATAACCGTGAGCCACCAATCGCATTCCAAATTTACCTCAACGATCATTTTCAAAACGATTTCAACAACATCTTTCAGTCACTACCTAGCTTCTATGAAAGGCTACGAGAAGAGAAGGGAGAGAGATTTGGTGCATGTTTCGCCAATGCAACACCCGGAAGCTTCTATGGGAGACTCTTCCCCACCAATTCCATGCACTTTTTTCATTCTTCCACCAGTCTCCATTGGCTCTCTCAGGTTTTCTTCAATTATTAATACAAAGAAATAATTCTCACACACAGCATTTTAATATTTGCTTTGCAATGTTTAACAGGCTCCAAAGGGGTTGGCTAAGGGTACAGGATTGGTTAACAAGGAAAACATTTACTTCACAAACACCACCCCATGCACAGTGTACCAAGCTTACCTTCATCAGTTCAGTGAAGATTTCAATCTGTTTCTGAAATCACGTGCGGAGGAATTAGTGCATGGTGGTGGTATGGTTCTAACGTTTGTTGGTAGAGATGAAACTTCTGACATAATCACTGTTTGGGGGTTAATTGGTTTGGTTCTCAATGACATGGTTTTGGAGGTACAGCACAGATATCTACGAGTCAACTTTGAACAATGTTCTGTCTTATTGTTGTTTGGTTTTTTTGTTTCTTGTCATTTTTCATGGAATCATAACTTTATGGACTGTTGCATATTGTGCAATGCAGAGTTTGATTGCAGAGGCAAAGTTGGAGTCCGTTAATATGCCAAGATATGGTCCTACTGCTAATGAAGTGAAAGAATTGATTGATGCAGAAGGGTCTTTTATTCTTCAAAAGTTTGAGACATTCAAGTCGAGTTGGGATGAGGGGTTGAAAGAAAATGGTAACGGTGATTTGGCTTTAGATGCAAATGTGAGAGCCAATTTCATAGCCAAATACGTGAGAGCTACTACTGAACCTTTTCTGACGGCAGAGTTTGGAGAGGGTATAATTGATGAATTATTCCTTAGATTCAGAAAGAAGGTTGCGAAACTGTTGGAGGAACAAAAATTAGAGTATACTTATCTGGTCATGTTCATGACAAAAAAGTGATACAAACTACTCACGTTAATCTTTTTTTTTCTCTCTTTAATATGATAATCTACGTTAAAGCATATTTAGTTGTGGTGGTTGTGCCGAATAAAATGTGATGTGATGGAGAGTTTTTAATAATAAGTGAGTAAACACCGTATGTTCATGTGCTTCTACCATTTTGCTCTTCGTTGTTGGCAAAAAAAGAATAATAATACATCATCCCAAAAATTGAACATGTTATTGTTATAAAGAGAGAGAGAGAGAAAAGAGATAATAGGTAAATAAGTAATCTATTTTAGGAAACAAATCAACCGTGATATAAAACAATCACTTGTAATCGTTGAAATGAGAAAAATAACTAATTTTCTTTATAAAATAATTAGTTATTTTTATAAGAAACTTTTTTTTTTTTTTTTTTGCTTTCTATTTCTCCAATCTTATTTTTCTACTACCGAAAGCACTGCTGATCCAAATTTTCTCTATTTCTGTTGTCTTCATCCTAATTTTTCACTATTTTAGTGTTTTCTTTCATATTAAACGAGGCATAGTGGAGGGATGAGAGGTGAGATTTTAAGACGAAAAATAAAGCATAAATGAGGTGGCTCTACTTTGCCACACTTGTCATTGAATAATTAAAAGCAAAAGAGAATTGAAAGGCAAAATAAAAAATAAAAATCGATAGGCAGTGGCAGACAATATATGGTGGCACCTTCAGTTTGTGGCACTTACATAATATCACTTTGAAGGGTTTTTCTTTAACGATTTGGTGAAATTTTTATTTTTAAGATTTACTAAAATGAGTATGTTTATTTTTTTTAATGAAAATGGACAAGTAGTATATGACTAATGATTTTGAAATGAAACATATCGCATATCAATTTACTTCTGCTTAAATTAAAGTAGAAGTCGTCATAAGAAAAATGTTTTATTTAATTATTTCAGATGAGGAAGTAGTATATAAAAGCACGAGTTCTTCATTTTAATTTTGATTATTAAATAAATTCTTTTCGTTTTTGCTAAGTAGAAGTTGTGGATTGGGTAATGATTTCAAGTTTTTAATGTTGTATAAAAAAAATCAATGTTTGTTAACATATCAATATAAATGACACTGTGAATGGTAAAAATCAAACACAATAGAGAATACAATTACAGCAATCTGGAAAAAAGATCCATGACTGCAAAACACTGATCAATCATAACTTTATGTAGAACTATTAATAGAAAAATAGTTTTTTATGTCATGAAACTCATTTTAAATCGGTTATGGGATTGTTTTGAATTAAGCGATATAAAAAGTTTTGGATATATAAAGTCGGTTATACAATTCATGTAATATGTATGTTATTATATTGGTTGAAAAATAGAAATCAACATATCAAATTAAAATAATTGAACGAGATGAATATTACATTAATTGTAAGATACAATTTAATAGAATATTTTTTACATCGGTTTTGAGTTACAATCAGCGTAAAAAGTGTTATATTATGTCGATTGTACCTTACTTTCAACGTAAGAAGTCTTTTTTTTCTTAAATAATAATGGATTGATAAATCTTTAATTGATATAAGAAAATATCACAAAAAAATTTAGAATTTTTTAGTAAGTATAGATATGTGAAATCAAAGGCTACAATCTAAAAAAAATTGATGAAAAATAACAAAAAAATAAAAAAGAATTCCTAAAAGATGGAATTTTGGAATTTTCGGAAGCCCAACCGCCTTCGACGGTTGGCCAGGGGCTTTATTATACCATTTCGAGCAACTTTCATTTTTGGAGCATCTCAATCCGAGCTCTCTATCAAAAGTTATAGTCGTCTGAAGTTTTTTTGCCCTAAATCTATGATAAACCTATATAATGTAAAAACTCTACCATCAAATATATACTGAATCAAGATGCTGATAAAAAATTTGTGTCAAAAATAATTTTCTAACTATTTTTAATGAATTTTATAAAATTACTAACCTCTTGCAAAGAGAAGAAACAAGGGGTGTCGAACCAAGCATTCAACCGAGACCACCAAGAAGCTTGTACACACTAAACGAATGTGGAAGAAGTCAAAAATGGAACGTCTCAAACCTTAACAAAACCAATAACAACAAAGATGCAAATGAAAATCAGTGAGAAGTGACACTACGCGCAATACAAATGAAAACTAGTAAAATAAAAGCGGCACCGCGTGAAGCCTGGGAGGAGAGGGCAGTGAGGTAGAGGAGGAAGAGGCAACAAGTTTGAGAAGGTGAAGGAGAAGGAGAAGAAAACATAAGAGAAGAAAAAAAATGTAAATGTAAGCGTAAGCGTTAATATCTCTCTTAAAATCCCTAGTTTTAACTAGAGGGACATACTATGTCAACGGACGTAGTATTTGATCAACTTTTACAAAATTTTCTTCAAAATTCACTTGTATGCCGAGAGGAGGATATTATGTCGGTTGAAAAGTTCAAACTAATGTAATAGGCGTCAGACTACGTCGGTTGACACCTCCTAACCAATTTAGTATCTTGAGCGTCATCACAAAGTTTTCAAATTTTAAATATTTACTTTTTTCAGTCTTTTTTACGTCAGTTATGAGTGACAACTAACGTAAAGTATGATATATTATGTTGGGTTTGAATTAACCGACATAATATCTTTTAAAATATTTCTAAAAAATATCATCACATTTTTGTTTACATCGATATAGACACATCTTTTTTTTTTTACTAATGAACTTTCATTCAATTTATTAAAAAATTAAAATAAAAAATTAAAATAAAAGAAGTAGTGTCATTATACATTACTTCTATACAAAAATTTTAAAAAATAATATTCTTTGCATACAAAAGTAAAATGAGTTTTCAAGTAAAAACATTACTGGATCACCTTCTTACATACACCACCTAACTTCCATAGCCTATGGGATCAAACCTAAGTGCTCCGATTTTATGTGAATCACTGATTTTACACATTTTACAACGTTGCATGTATAGTTTTCACTTTTCACCCAATTTGCAAACTTTTTCTTAACCAAATACAATTTTACTCTTCCGTTCGTAGCCTCTGTTGGCGAGCAATGAAAGCCTCAATCTTCCGACGAAACTCGTCGTTGCTCATCCCATCCTCAGGGTACAAATTTTTCTTGTCAACCACTTTCTCAGTCTCACACCTCTGCAACACGCGCGTAGGCTTCTCATTCTCCACCACGCGCTTTACGATCTCCGATTGACACCTTCTGTAATCCTTCTGTACCATCTCCAAACTGGATTCTGTCATGGCGGGATCAATTTTTTTACCCTTTGCCTTACGATTGTTGTTGTGAAGAATTAGGTTTTGTGTGATGGTGCTGTGTTGGAGAAACTCGAGATAGAGATCGGGTTCTGGGGATGGTTTTTCGGAAGTGTGATTTGAAAAGTGACCGGATTGTGCGAACAACGTTATGATTATGACGTTTCCGAGGAAAAACACGAAGCGAGGACTACCCATGAAATTGCGGAAATAGTCGGTTGAGTTTTTGAGAGTGAATGGTAGGTTGATTGAGAGCCTCGAAACCAAGACCAGAACAACGCACATCTCAGCGTACCGCAACACCTTCACGATCTTTCGGAGGTAACGATGATGTTTCCGAGGTTTGGTGGTTTTGTTTGTTTGGAGCTTCTGGAAGGACTCCATTTGGTTAATCAAACGCTTTATTTGATTAATCAAAAGGGAGACATAATTTGTCAGGAGCATGCATCTGACACCAGATAATGATGGTGAGATTCACGGTTTCTAGCATTGGAAGCATGGAAACAGAGTGAAGGAACTGAATTTGGTGTATTGCATCTGCTTTGCAAAGGTGCGATAACTCAGAACTTGTTCTTGTTTTGGCTTCTATCTGTTTCTTTTTTTTAATTGGGTTCACTCACTCTAATTTATAGAATCCAATATAAGTGGGCACAAAAAATAACAATTAAAAAAAGAAAACAAAAAAGTTGTTCAATAAAATAAAAGAAAATAGACCCAACATGTTGTTATTGCTTTACCTTTATCTCGCATTCCATTTTCTGCTTTTTTTTTTCTACTTTTTCTCTGTGCAGTAAGCTAGATTAGTGGCATATATACTAACTACTAACAATTGATTAGTTGAGTTAAGATGAGTTATAGTTTAGTCCAAAAGAGAAAAGTCTGGTCCTTTCTATTGTGCTTCTCTCCTTTCATTAAATTATTCAAGCATTCAAATTTGGTTCTTCAAAAAGTCCATTAAGAAAGATTTACGAGAAAATACAGTGTCACTGTTGTGGATTTGGGTTTAGAAGTAAAGCCGAATTAAGATGCACTTTTGAAAATAAAATAAAAAATTGTAATGGTTTGATTGAAAAATTATACGACTCAATCATTTTTTTTTTCGGAAAAAATACAATGAAGTAATAATATATTCAAAGATAGCACACTAATTGGTCGAAATTAATTGATTAACTAAATTTATATCGAGTCCGTTAAATAAGAATTGAACAGTGGATAAGATAGAACATTATAACAAAATATAAATGAGACAAATATGTGTATGACACTAATAATATAAAAACAAATATCTGACTGTAGCTCAGCAAACAAAGATGTGGTATTTTACAATTTTTATTTCGTTTGGTATGTGTGATGAATTACGTAAAAAGTCATAAAATTATTAAACACGGTTATTTTTGGGGAGAAGGAAATAAAATTATTAGATGATACAAATTCGTGTTAGAAGGAAAATACAGGATTTAATATTATCTCATATTTCCGAAGTTTTTTTTTTAATTTTATTATTTAACAAAAATACTAACGTAAATAAGGTGGAGTATTGGTGGTCGGATTGGGTTGAATTCAGAACTAACTTGACTAATTTAGGATAACTTGAATTTAATATTTTTAAAAAAGTATATTTAATCATTTTATTTATCAAGTTATTTATATACGAGTTTTTCAGGTTATAGATTAATTTGGATGAGTTATTTGATGTCTATTTTATTCAAGAAATAATTTCATTTTAGTTTTGAATGAAGAAAATAAATATATGGAATCTTTAGTAAAAATTACATATGCGATTTTAATAATTTTTTTGTAACAAACCATAACTTTATGTAATTTATTATTAAATAATTTTAAAAATATCATATTAAAATGAAATTTAAAATACATCTACAAAAATATAAATATTAAAATTTTACTTTCGGATTGGATCCAATATTCATAAAATTCAGATCGGTTCCAATATCTATAAAATTGCAATCTTCTTCTTAAATCTGACAGTTATTATCATTTTATCAAACCCTAATCAAACCTACTCTGTGCTCAAATCTCTTTCAAATTTCTTTGGATAGGGTTTCTCCAGCCTCACCCCAAGTTGATTCATGACAATCTGGTCCACAAACATAATTATAAGATTAAGAGCCATTTCATGGAACCCATAATTATAAAATTTATATTAAATGATAATTTTTTGATGAATTTAAAGAAAAAAATACTTCGTTAAAATACTTAAAAAGGTGGCGGTACCTAATTGAAGACAGTGACAGATAGACTTAACATAGAAAACAAAAACACTAATTAAAAGCGTGAGAGATTAGCTACCCATTTCTTAGTCGTTAAGAAAAAAAAAAACTATCACTTTTGTTTTGTCTTTTTTTCTCATTTATCAAACTTCAAAAAGCTATCACTTCTTCTTCCACAGTCCTCATTTCTTCTGAAATGGTCCACTCAGTAATGAAGGACCAATATGTATAGCTTTCGGCTTCCAATGGAACATCACATAAACATTTCATTCACTTTTTTTGTTTCAACTTTACTCTCATTTTTAGCTCACCAATTTAAACGTGATTTTTTACGCAGTAAGATAAGTGCACGTAAACAAATATATGGAAAACCTATAATAGTCAACATATAATACAAAACCAACGAGACATTAACATTGCGTTTGCCTTTATAAACTTAAGATATTTCATCCCTTCTCAAATTAATTTTTCTTCAAATATTTTATTAGGATGAAACTATTCAAATTTATTAAATGTTAATTTACTCATTTAAATAAATTATTTTAGTTACTATTAAATACATAAGTATATTTAAATATTAAATAATTTTAATAATTAAAAATGTTTAATACTGATGATATTTTTAGTCAGATAATGTTAACTTTCTATTTTAATTTATTAAGTTTTTTCAATTGACTCGGATCAAAATTATCTAGAATTGATGCTGATCATAACTAAATATGATATTAGTAAAAAGCAATATTAGACAAAAATTTTATCAAACAACACTATAAAAGATTTCTAACTAACTATTGTTAAATAATAACATTGATATGATTGATAAAAAAAAAATCATTACAAATATTGATAAAAAAAATTATTGATGTCAGTCAAAATTATTTTAAATTGATATCAATCATAATTGAATATGATATTGAACAAAATTTTTATCAAACAACATTATAAACAAGTTCTAAAATATTATTCGTAAATAATAACATTAATATTATTGATAAAAAAATCAATTATTATACACATGGATACAAAAAAAAATTAATTGATATAGGTCAAATTATTTAAAACTCATGTTGATCACAATCGAATACAATATTAATAAAAAAATATTATTAGACAAAAGTTTTCTCAAACCATATTATAAAAAAAATTATAAAAAAATATTGACAAATAATAATATTGATGTCATTCATAAAAAAAATAAGCCAATTATTATCGATATATATATAAAAAAAAACTACAAATGATACCAATCGAAAAAAATAAAATTTACATCCATTAAAATAGTCTCCAAAAATTGAAAAAGTAAAGTCAAATCAAGAAATCAAAATTGACAAACATTATAAATTTTAACCAAAATTCTTTTTGACTAACATTAGTTGAAAATGACTCTAGTTACTTCAAAAACAAATAACTTGAATAATGTCTTGAAACATAAACATACTGCCGTTTAGTTTGAAATAAACTTTTGTTAACATTTTTCAAAAAAATTATGACAGTACAATTTTGGTTAAATTGATAATATATTAGTCTTAATTAAATTAATGATACTCAAATCAAAATTAAATTAAGAAGATATTATAAAAAAAAAGTTATACAAATTTGTGAGAATAAAGAGTTTTAAATTCTTACCTTTTAACTAGAATTTAAAATTTTCTACTTTTAAATAATATAATTACTCTTATATAATTATAGAATTAAATTTATTTTTAAAGTTTGTTGCCCAATCGACATATTTTAATTATAAAATATTTAAAATTTCTCACAAAAATAAAATGTTCTCTTAAAATTCCATGAAAATTAATTACCCTTTCAAAATTATCTATTCAAGCATCTTACAAACTTTCGATCATTATTTGAACTCTTATTAATTTAATTAGTGTCTCAAAATTCTCTATAACACACTTTATAAACTTGAACAGTTATCTGATTGTTATTTTTAATTATGTTGTTTATGAGTTCTCTGGGTATTATTGATCTTGGGGTCTTTTACAAATATTCTTACCAAAATGACAAGCCAAATTAGTTGGCGTGTATTGATTAAATGGTCCACTCAAAATATACTTTTTCCTCTGCTTCATGTCCCAATTGAAACCACGAATAGAGGTTTGAATAGTTGATACAAAGTTTTTTTTTTAATTTTAATATAAATATTAGAAAATTTAAAATATTTCACAATTACAGCTGAACTAATTGGCTTATGCTTTTTTAAAACTATATATTAGATATTATATTATATTATATTATGATTCTTTAAAACTATATATTGCATATTATATTATATTAGTATTAAAGAAAAAACATGAAATAATAAGCTCTACATGTATATTTTGGGTGAACAATAAAGAAGCTGTAGCATCTTCTCCATTCAATAAAATGAAGACCATCTCCATCAAATGCATCTTATTCAACTTTTTTTTAGTGCAGCTTTATATTACACACCCAGACCCTACACTCCCACCAAACTGCCAAATTTCAGTTAACTGAAAAGACTAGTATTGAATATATATCATTTAATATTTTTTATTGGATTAACGTTTATTCCATAAATTTTATTGAATGGGAGAATTGTGTTATAAAGTTGTTCACGAAAAAAAAATGATAAATTGATAGTAAAGATTGACAGATCAGGCCCATAAAATTCAAATCTGAAGCAGCCTTCTGCTAGTCACAACTTCAAATTTCCTAACTACTACTTCAAATTTTGTTACGACACAAAATATAAATTCTATTGATATCGATACAATGCATTTGTCATCCATATAATATTTTATTATATTAATTCTATACATAGAAAAGATATTTCAGGAAAATTCAACATTAAATTTGGAGGTAACTTTTTATTAGTTTTAATCTAAAATCTGTTTGTGACTTATCTTTTTCATATATTATTCAATTTTTAATGGTAAAACTTAAATTTATATTTTTATTTTTGACATAAATTAATTTTATTTTTAAATTTCTTTGTTATTTTTAATAAGTTATTTGTTTTACTACCTCTTTCAATAAGCTTCTGAATATTGCTTTCAGTAATTATTATTTTAATTTATAAATAAAAAATGTTACAAACTACCGTTTTCTATTTTTTTATTAAATTGGAAGAATTCAAGAGTTTAATTTAAAAATTAAAACTTTCACCATTCCAATTTTTTTTCTGTACATTAATTACTTAAGGGTAATTTTAAAAATATTATATTTACAAATAAATTTAATGATACTAACAAAATTTTGTCTAACTTTCTTAACAAGTACGAATTAATAATCAATGTCCTATATTCAAGAATGAAAGAGTAAACTTAGTTTTTAGAAAGAACAAAAATGTGCTAAATAAATAGAACTTGAATTGAAAAAAAAAATATCATAGGTAGAGATGGTGTTAAAAGAATAACATTTCCAAAAGGATAAAAGGAGATCAAGGAATAAATAAAGTAAACCAAAAACATGAAAGAGAATGTGCAGCTTAACATTAGGAGAATAAACTTTTATTTAGTTAATAGAGAAAAACAAATTACTGATGGGTGTACTAATTAATTTGAGGAGTGTAAACTATGATTTATCTAAGTTGTGGAACCATTTAAGTTTAGTTTCTTCATATACACTCTTTTCCTAAAATTATAACTGGAATCATCAAACTCCAAAGTGATTACTATAGTATCATGTGGCAATGTAGGAATCTTTATAAGATTGATTCTATGTGGGACATAAATAGGTTTAGAGAATGTAAAACACACACACATCTCTCTCTCTTTATATATAAATATAAATATATATATATATATATATATATATATATAATCGTTGAAATAAGAAAAATAACTAATTTTCGTAATAAAATAATTAATTATTTTTATAAGAAACTTTAGTCATTTATTTTCGTTTGTTTTTTTATTTCTCCAATCTTATTTTGCTACTAGCCAAAGCACTGATCCAATTCTCCTCTGTATATTTCTGTTGTCTCCATCCTAAATTTTCACTATTTTAATTACTGTTTTCTTTTATACTAAACCAGGCATAGTGGAGGGATGAGAAGTGAGATTTTAAGGCGAAAAATAAAGCATAAATGAGGTGGCTCCTAATTGCCACACTTGTCGTTGAATAATTAAAAGCAAAAGAGAATTGAAAGGCAAAATAAAAAATAAGAATCTATAGGCAGTGGCAGACAATATATGGTGGCACTTACACAAAATCTCTCCTAAGTATGGCTTTTGCCTTGTGATAATAATCGATATGCTTTTTCAGTTTTCTTAGTTTCATACTAATGCTACCGAGGTTGGTAACACAATGCTTTTCACCTTCTCTGTGTAATAGGATCACTAATTTTACACATTTTTATTTTAGCATGACAAATTTGAAAGAAAAAAGTTAAATAAATAGATGCAATATATTTTAAGATCGAAACAACAATTTACTCACTTTCCTTTAAGCTCTACTTACATGTTATCTATACATAACAGATTTGGTTTGTTTATTATTATTAAATAACGTTGCATGTATAGTTTTTACCTTTCACAATAGTAGAAGCAATAATATACAAACTTTTTCTTAACCAAATACCCATTCCTCTCTTATTAACAATTTTAATCTTGCGTTCGTAGCTTCTGTTGGCGAGCAATGAAAGCCTCAATCTTGCGACGAAACTCGTCGTTGCTCATCCCATCTTCAGGGTAGGAATTACCCTTCTTAACCACTTTCTCAGTCTCACACCTCTTGAAAACGCGCGTAGCTTTCTCACTCTCCACCACGCGCTCTACGATGTCCGATTGACACCTTCTATAATCCTTCTTCACCATCTCCAGACCAGTTTCTGTTATGTTGGGATCAACTTTTTGACCCTTTGCACCATCCACCACTCTCACACTCACCTTTGCTTTACGATTGCTGCTGTGAACAGTTAGCTTTTGAGTGACGGTGCTGTGTTGGAGAAACTCGAGATAGAGATCCGGTTCTGGGGATGGTTTTTCTGAAGAGTGATTTGAAAAGTGACCGGATTGTGCGAACAACGTTATGATTATGACGTTTCCGAGGAAAAACACGAAGCGAGGACTACCCATGAAGTTGCGGCAATACTCGGTTGAGTTTTTGAGAGTGAATGGTAGGTTGATGGAGAGCCTCGAAACCAAAACCAGAACAACGCATATCTCAGCGTAGCGCAACACGTTCACGATCTTTCGGAGGTAACGATGATGTTTCCGAGGTTTGGCGGTTTTGTTTGTTTGGAGGTTCTGGAAGGACTCCATTTGGTTAATCAAAAGGGAGCGTTAACTTGTCGGGAACATGCGTCTGGCACCGGATAATGACGGTGAGACCAACGCTTTCTAGAATTTGAAGCATGGAAACAGTTGGAAGGAACTGAATTTGGTGTATTGCATCTGCTTTGAAAGTGTGGGATAACTCAGAACTTTGGCTTCTCTTTGTTTCTTTTTTTAAATGGGTGCACTCACTCAAATTTATAGAATCCAATCTAAGTGGTTATCATTAAACAAAGTTATTTTTCTGGAAAAAGAAACCAAATTAGTGAGTGATACAAATTCGTGTTAGAAGGAAAATACAGAATTTGATATTATCTCATATTTGGTCCAATAATATAACAATAACCAATATTTTTTTTTAATTAACATACTTAAAAAAATAGTAAAAGTAGTGGTAGTAAGGTGGCAGTACCTAGTTGAAGACAATGACAGATAGACTTAACATAGAAAACAAAACACTAATTAAAAGCGTGAGAGATTAGCGACCCATTTCTTAGTCGTTAAAAAAAGGCATGCACTTTTGCTTTGCTTTGCCTTTCTTTGTTATGTCTCTAAACTCAAAAAGCTATTTCTTCTGAAATGGTCCCCTCAATAATGAAAGGACCAAGATGTACAATTCAATCGTGATTCATTAAGAAATGAGTTCAGTGCACGTAAATAAATATACGGAAAACCTATATTATTCGGATTTGCCTTTATATACATAATTTAATTATTTTTAAAACATTTAATCTCATTTTAAATATTTTTTTTTGGATGAGAAAATTAAAAATTATAATAAAGCATTTCAATCACTAGTAAATACAAAAACATATTTAAATATTGGACAAATTTAGTAATAATTTTCTATTAGAATTTGTTAAAAACTTTCATTTAATATTGATAAAAAAACTGTATTAATGTCGGTTAAAAAAGTTGTTTCTTCAACAGATATTAATCATAATAATTTAGTTAACATTGATTGGAGTAATTTTATGATATTGTTGGTTAAAATTTTTTATGGACTATTTTAATTGGTGTAGGCTAAAAAGTTCTCCAATTAACATGGTAAAAAAATATTAGACAAGTTGGGCAAAAAATTTCAATGATCATTATTAAAGAAATCCTAACAAATATGCTTACCTAAACTACAAGGATAACATGAGGTCCACTCAAAATATAAAGTTTAAGTTCTCCTTACAAATTTGAACACAAAATATTAGAAAATTTAAATGTTAGGAAATTTACAATAATTTACACGTACAGCTGAACTGATTGGCTTACACTTTTTCAAACTATACATGAGACACTGTATTATATTAGTATTAAAGAAAAACATAAAATAATATGCTATATTTACATATTTTGTGTATAAAGTGGCTGTAACATCATGCCCGTTCAATAAATGAATATCAGAATGGCAAAATGCATCTTATTGAACTGTGTTGTGTTTTTTTAGAATACATAACCTGGTAAATGCTTATATATTTATTTTTAATACAATAAAAAAATAGAACATTTTGAATATACAAATTTTAGTTATATTAGTTTTGTGTTGATAATTAGGATAATTAAACACATTTAAATTTTATTAACCTCACATATGAGTAAAAGTAGGAATCAACACAAATGACAATTACTAAATACTGAACATATACTGAATAATAGACATATCTTATGACACATGTTATTGCACATCTCAACCTCATTTCACAAAGAAAAAAATATTATTGAATCTTATATAAATACTATTGAATATTGTATCATTTAACTTTTTTATTGGATTATGTTTTTAATATATGAATATAAAGCTATAAACAGTTGTATAAGTAATTATTTTTTTATTATTTTTGAGTTGTGGCTTACTCAACAATTAGAGATACTAGAAGGGAGGGAGGGGAAAGACAAGATTAATTAATTCCACATATCATTATGCATTTAACATTTATTCAATAAATTTTATTAAATGGGGAACTGTGTTGTAAATTCTAAACTTATTAGAATTTATTTAATTAGATTTATGACATATATTAGTATAATAGCTTTAAAAAACTTATAAAATAAAACATTTTCTCAAAAGATGCAAACAATGTTTTTATAAACTCTTCCAAATTTCCTTAATTCAAAGGAAAAATTGATATGGTGATAGTAAATTTGGCGGATTAGGCCCATGAATTCAATGAGAAAAAAATAACCCGCACTCCTCTTTACCTTTTTCTTATTTTGGATTAGACAAATTAGTAATTTGGAATACAAATAGATTATATAATTTGAAATTCAAAAAATTATATTTGAAATTCAAAAAATTATATTTGAAATTACACAATTTAAAATAATTTTTTTATATCACGAATGTACAATCTAAAATAAAAAAAGAATTATTTTAAATTGTGTAATCCCAAAATACAAAATAACAAGCCTGAATAGAGCCTTTATCTACCACAACCTTGTACTAATTACTACTTCAAATTTCCTAACTATAAAACCTTTTTCTATATATATTAATTTTAATTTTAATTTTATACGTAGGATATCTTGCATGATTGATTTTAATATCATCAAAAATATTTTGTGTAAAGATATGCTAGTTCTGGAAGTGATTTCCGTTAGTTATTATTTTTTGTCTCATCATATATATATTTATTTATTTGTTCTTCATAAGTATTAATATTTAATCTATCACGTCTACAATACCTGTATGCTAAAAAATTACAAATTACCTCTCTCTATTTTTAGATTTGTCATGTTTTTTTATAAGTTGATTTTCTGATTATGTCTTTTTTATGAGTTTCTGATTGTTGCTTTCGGTAAGTATTGTTTGTTTTAATCAAAATACCCTTATTTATTTTTATTTATAACTAGCAAATGTCACGAACTATCGTTTTCTGTATTGTTATAAAGGTGGAAGATTAAAGATTTTAATTTTAAAAATTAAAAATTCACCTTTCAAATCTTTATCTGTAAAATTAATTATTAAGGTTATTTTTAAAAATATCGTATTTATAAATAAATTTAATGATTATTTATTTAGTTAAGAAAAAATATGATTATTTAAAAAGACGATACTTATTAAATTGAGGGGTATAAACAATAAATTGATTTAGTACAGAGCCCAATAACAACCACAGGCCCATATAATAAGAAACGACGTAGTAGAATTCAGTGTTTTGGTCCTTTTATTCCTCACATCTCATAAGCTTAAAACCCTAGATAGGTTTGTGAGATAGATTGTCCGACTTTGCTGCCGTCCTTATTCTCAGAACTCCTACCGTCTCTGATCGGAATCCATGGCAAGTTTCTCTGCTAATTTCATCAATTATGTGTTTATTGGTACAATCTAATGTCCGTGTTTCTGATTTGATGGGTATTTGTAGGCTCCAAAGAAGGACAAGGCTCCTCCTCCTTCATCAAAGCCCGCCAAGTCTGGCGGTGGCAAACAGAAGAAGAAGGTTCTTGTTTCTTGTTCAAGTTCTATTTTTGTTCCAATTCTTTTTTGTTTGCCGATTGGGTAATTCTAGATAAGTGTGATGGAGGGGTGTGTGATATTAATGTTAGATTTTTGTTGCAACAGAAGTGGAGCAAGGGAAAGCAAAAGGAAAAGGTGAATAACATGGTGCTGTTTGATCAGGGAACCTATGACAAGCTCCTCTCTGAGGCACCCAAATACAAGCTTATTACTCCTTCCATTCTCTCTGATCGTCTGAGGGTACTTGTTTGATTTCCTATTTTATATTCTTATGATAAGAGATTAATCGTATTGGTAATATCGTTTGTGTTCGTGGCATTTTCATTATTTTGATGCATGATATGTATTTGTAGTTGTTTTGTTGGGAAAGATGATAGCTTTTTTAATCTGAGAGTCAGATTCAGTTGCAACTGTTCCTCAATTGGTAGTCTTCTACGAGATCTGCATCCCTAAATTGACGTGGATTGTCTAAAACATATGTTTAGTATTAATATGTTTTAATTGGGATGTTCTTCACTGATTGGAAGAGATACAACTTCAGTTTGCAAATTAGATACGTTGTATATCTTGTGTGTCACAAGCTTTGAAACCTACAATTTATTTTTGGTTATTTACTGTTTATGGGTCTCTGTATCTGCCTTCTTACTTTCTCTTGAGGAATAATCCTGGACAAATGTTTTATGTTAACTATTTGACAGTCTTCTTGCAACATGGGTATGCCTATGTTTTCTTGTAATGGCCTTTTTGATATTTTTCTATATTTGGTAACTATCATTTTCCTCTGCTAATGGTAATTTCCAAACAGTAAGTTGTGTAGCATGATGTTAGGATTCAATAATCATTTAAAAACCTATGCATTGGTAAATTTTAGGCATACTCGTTATTTAGTTAGGAGGTATTCTCTCCATGACAAATATGTCTGGGCCTATCTCATTTGAAATTTGCAATACAAAAATGGGGTAGTAGTCGAAAATCAATTATCTTTTTTAGTGCATCTTCAGCACCATAATTCTGTGATTGGCATACATCATCAAACACAGCGTTTTTCATTCTCTTTGGTCTAGGATCTTCGTTTAGTTTCTTAACAATTGCAGTTGCAATGTCTTATTTTTACTGAAATGTTCTGCATTCTTACTGGCAGAAGTGTCCATAGACTGATGAGAACTATATTAACCAATTACTTCTAATCAGCAATGTGTTTATTGGTTTTTATGGTTGTCATCAAGTTATAAGTAGTATGTGAAGAAAAGATTCTTATAATTTTGAATGCATCTTGCAGATTAATGGATCACTTGCAAGGAAGGCTATTCGGGAATTGATGGCTAGAGGTTCCATTAGGATGGTGTCTGCCCATGCAAGTCAGCAGATTTACACTAGAGCTACAAACACCTAGATGTAGTGTTGATGCACCGCGTAATTGATTTTGTTTTCCAGTTTGAGACATACCCATGCTAGATTGCAACATTTGCGACAGTTTTTAAATTCATCGTTTATTTCCTTTTTACACTCTTGGTAATTATATATTTGACAACGTTTTCATATTTTATCGTTTGGGCATTGTTAGCATTTCGTGATTGGATTCCTAGTATGTCAGTTTCTACTTAAAAAGATATTTTAATAACTCAACGGATGAGTAATGTTATTTGTGTAATTGCCAACAAAAAAAATTTGGTAATATAATTGGTGTAAAGATTGCTCTAGTGGAGGTCTTCACTTGTCGATAAATTTGATAAAACTTGTAAATTATATATATCTATATATATATATATATATATATATATATATATATATATATAGAGAGAGAGAGAGAGAGAGAGAGAGAGAGAGAGAGAGAGAGAGAGAGAGAGAGAGAGAGATTGAAATTTCTTATCTTAAAACCTAAATAGCCGTTCGTGTCAATTGAATTACTCCAACGGGCTAGAAATTTTCTTGTTATTATAAAATAAAATACCCTTAAGGGCATGATTTTTGCTTTTATCAGAACTGCAGAGGGACTTCATTCATTGGCAACAGAACAAAATTAAAATTATCCCAAATCGTAATTTGAGGCTTCTAAATTGGACCATATAAGCTATTGAGAACTTAATGAATGCGCACCAATTGTATCAGTTCAGCGTTTATTTTAACTATCTCGAGTATTTTCACTCGTTGACCCTTAGCTTGGAGTTTCAGCATCATAAAAAGAGATTTTTCCGTATATGATGATGTGCCACCTAAAGCGGTGCAACCGTGCAAGATGATGGGTTGAATCTCTTGGAAACGGAATAAAATCTTCTGTCCCCTTTAGTTGCCCCATTTTAGTTTTCACATCAGAAACCTGTTTTTAGTTGGGGAATACACACACAGATTGGGGTATGGCAGGTTCCTTAGTTGAATATGGCTGTGAGCTTGGAAGCATGGAGGTAGCAAAGCATATGGAACTTTGTTTTGTGACATTTTTCACAGATTGAAGGCTTCTGAATCTTCCTTACATCATCCTTAATAAGCCAAAAGCTCAATGATTTTCAGGATGTCACTAATTATTGTCAGCCACACAGAAAACCTTGGCACAGGAACACGATGACATGATGATCTATCATTATGGTTTGGAGTCTCCGGGGGGTATCTGTAGTGCTAAACATTCCTCTACATGTCCTGCTACAATCAACATAAAGCTTATCACCTTTTAGCAGGAGAGGTAGTGAAATATCAATCCAAATTGAGGGTAGTAAGTAACTGTGTCATCGAAGAAGAATGTGAAGAAGGTAATTCCTTAGACCTTTCAAGATATTTAATAAGAAGCTCCTTAAAGAGATTATCAACCTTAAAAAAACTGAATTTGTTTCTCTGATTCAACTAGAGACTATTTATCTTTTATCTCTGTTTCAAGAGGACAAGCAAAGGACATTGAATTGTCAACACTCAATAACAGTCTCTGACTTGATGAAGTCCAAAAGAGGATGCAGTGACTCTGATCAATCCAACACTAATGCATTTGAGGTGGACATATTACTAGTCATGAATGAAACCAATAGAACTTTTAAAACCAAATATTACTTATGTGGGAAGATGTCTTGGACTTTAAAAGACTACACACAAATGTCACAACTTATGATATTTTCATAAAAGATTTTTATGGTTAAGATTTTGTAATTTATATTATAATAAATTTATACCTAAAGGAAATTGAAAGAACTGAAGAAACTTGATAAATTTATAAGATTTGAAAGACCTCTATATTTAGGAAACATTCAAAATTAAAAGAGTTGATAATAAAAAATAATAAAATAAGGATAAGGTTTAGTTTAAAAAAGTAAAATCAATGTAATTTTTTTAATAACTAATTAGTTTTAACTTTACGTTCTCTTGCAGTAGTCTTCTATGCATTATCATTTTTTTATGCTCCTGAGTTCAAAAAATACGTGTAATGTTATGTTTTTTATTATATGAGAAAATTAAAAAAAAAGATTTGTGTATTCGAAGCAAAGATATTTTTTGCAAAGATATACTGCCTTTGCCTTAATCGAAAGAAGAAATTATGGATGATGAGAGAGAAGAAAAAGGTTTAGGAAAGACTATTTAGTCTTTGGGTAGGAGTATTTTATTGGTGTGATATTTATACCTTACACTAAAAGTAATCTGATACACCAGCTACCAATAAAAGGTTTAATTTGGTAAACGGTCAAAGTTATATGTTGTTATCTGAATTGAAGTGTTATGCTCTAATTCGAATCTTGGTGTTTCTTAGCTTCATGTTTTATCGATCAATCATTGGAAACAACATCTCGTGGCTCCCTTCGGTTGGTGGCTTTGTGATTGATCAACTTCTCTCCATTATCATTCGTGGGCTCAAATATCACACTTTCATTCAATGAACGATGCCATGGTTGTCTTCCTATTATTATGAAACAAATCAAATCAAAATCCAGTTTCCTAATCGTATCTTTCTATATTATGCTGACAGCAAAGCAAGGTCTATAATACACTAACACCGTCACAACTACAGTTTATGCTAAAATTATATTTCAGCAATAACACTGTCTAAATCAGGATATGGGGCGGAGCCTATCTTGTTCATAAAATCCATCACTTTCATTTTCACAACACATAATTTATGCAGATAAGTTTTGAAAAAAATGTTGTTTTAGTTAATTGGAACGGACCACACAAGAAATTAACATGTTGAAACCTCTATACGTCATAAACCACTGATTCTGATATTACTTGTTGAAAGAATCAACAAACATACTTCACAAACCATCGATTCTAATATTACTTGTTGAAAGAATCAACAAACATTAGGAGATTAAATAAGAATGAGACATGAGACATGCTCATATAAGGGGATTGATGTCACCTCCTATTCAAAACTTTAAAGCAAAATTTTAAAACATTTGGTTTATAAGTCTTGTTTCTAATATGTTGTTCAACTTTTTCATTTCACTCAATGAAACTTCGACTCATACTTAAATAACTAGCACAATGATCATACTCATATTAATAAACATAAGACAAGGAACTTACATTTCTTTATTGGCATATCTGCTGTTATAGAGGCTTCCTTTCACATGAAAGGAAAGACGTAACAATGAAGCCAAAAAGGCAATGAAACTTCCAAGTCAATCACCGGCACACCCGAGTACAAAGTGACAAAACTGAAGTGATAGAATGACAAATTATTGTACATTTATTAGTACTAATTCAAGCTGACTACCAAGAGGCATGGAGCTTTCCTTTTACCAATTCAAAAATCTACACGTGTATGCCTCAACATGGATAAAATAATTCTTCACAGAAGACAAAAATGAAATTGTATCAGTAGCAACTGCCAAGATAATGTCAATGTCCTCGTGCAACTTTTGATAAATAAACAGTGTACCAAAAGAAACAATGGATCAAAATCCAAGTGGGATTATAGAACTTTGAGGAAAAACTAATAGAAAACAAAGGGGTATGAGTTGTAAAGATTAGGCAGGGGGGACATCACATTAATATATCTCTGATAGTATTTGTATCAATGCAGATCTGTTAGAAATCATTTGTATTAGTTTAAGATGAGAATCCTAGTGTCTCCATAGCCATATATATTGATCATTAGCCATGGAAGGATAGCAAGTTGGCCATTCAATTATACATATTCAATTCCAGCTCCCTCATCTTCTCTAGTTGAAGAAAAATGCCAGCCTCTTCACTGAACCACAAATTCCATAACCATGCTCGTTCAAATAGTTTGCCCTCTAAGCCACACCCTCTCATCCTTCAGTGCAATGAGCACTTAGCAAGATTAGGTGCCTGTGAAACCATCTCTTCTTCATTGCTGGGGCAAAATCTAACTAGCCTTCTAGATTTGCAAGAGTGCATTGAAAAGTTAGTTCAATTACCACTAACTCAAGAAGCACTTGTTCAGGAACGCCAAGAGAAATGGGTGGATGATCTCTTGGATGGATCTCTAAGGCTCCTTGATGCATGCACGGAAACCAAAGATGCCCTTTTGCACACCAAGGAGTGCACCCGTGAGCTACAGTCAACTATAAGAAGAAGAAGAGGAGGTGAACTGGAACTCACAGTAGAGGTTAAGAAATTCTTGACCTCAAGGAAGGTGGTGCGAAAGGCCATATTCAAAGCCTTGGAGAATTTGAAGGGCAATGCAACTAAAAGCAACCTTGCCATCACTAACAAAGACTACCAAACCATGGCATTGGTAACCTTGTTAAAGGAAGCTGAAGTGATCACTTTTTCCATATTTGAGTCGTTGCTGAATTTCTTTTCTGGATCAGCACAAGCAAAAAGAAGCAGCTGGGCTTTAGTTTCAAAGCTGATGCACAGCAAAAGGGTAGGGTATGCACAAGTAGCAGAGGAGAACGAGTTTGCAAAAGTGGATGCTGCATTGCAGTTATTTGCATTGAACATGTCAACCAAGTCAAACGATATCAATGATTTGCAAAAGAAGCTTGAGAACTTGGGAACCTGTATACAAGATCTTGAAGAAGGACTTGAATCGCTGTTTAGGCGTTTAATTAAAATCAGAGTTGCCCTTCTCAACATTCTTAATCACTAGTTGAGGTATCTGAAGGCATCAAATTTTTGTAATGGTGCAGATATTGTCGTTCTGGGTACAATTGTAGATAATGTACTTGCTTTGTTGATGATATGCTAAATATATCACTTAATATATTGTTTATATATTACACATCTGCTCTCTTTCAGCATTCTTTGACATATTTGCATGGAATAAATGTTCAAAAAATCGAGTTTGCTTATACCTCCCATGCGAATTTCCTAGATTGAGCAGAAATAATAAAGTTGAACATCTTATAAGAAAAGAGACAAACAATCTCAATACTTTAAGGTTTTGGATTGAAGGTGGTATCACTGTACTCTTGTCTCATTCTTATTTTTCGTTTGATGGAGAAAAACTCGTCATGTGACGAAAGCTTGACTAGATTGTAGAATATCCTTAAATTCTAGCACTATATTTTTTGTTTGATGGAGAAAAACTCGTCATGTGACGAAAGCTTGACTAGATTGTAGAATATCCTTAAATTCTAGCACTACTGTTTAAAATGTTGCTTTGATACTCCTAGTCTTGATCATAGTAACTTGAACTCGCCTTTTCCGAATGCCTTCATCATTATATATGCTAATTGATCCTCAGAGCTGCAATGCTCCAATATGATTTCTCTGCTTCCCTGATTACATGATATTTAATTGATATACATTGTTCGTACATGTTGAACAAGTTTCTTTGCAAGTGCAATAGCATATTTATTATCAACTCCTAAAATAGTTGCTTCCATATTTGGAGTACTGTTAGAGATTGTTTGCTGCAATCGAACGATAACATGCACAAACTTTTGTCAGTTATTCACAGGAGGAGCGACGCTGAAACTGGATTCACATTTGAGGTTCGAAAATACTTGGCATGTAGGAAGAACATGAAAACGGCAATAAGAAAGGCCTTAAGAAACTTGAAGGCAATACAAAACAAGTTCACAGTTTCTTCTTCAAACAAGGACAAGGAGACTTCTTCCATCATTAGCTTCTTAAAAAAGACATAAGTGGTCACTATGAGCTCTTTAGAATCTGTGTTGCGTTTGATTACTGGCACTAAAAGTAAGTTAAAGAAGAACAGGTGGTTGGTAATATCCAAGCTTGTGCAGCCTAAGAGAATATCTTCTGAGACTTTGTTTACAGGCAATTCAAACGTATAATTGGTTCATGCTTTACACGCAAACCAACATAGAGGAATGATGTTACAAGAGTAGGCAATAAATGGAAGAAAAGGTACCCTCTGGATTTTTAATATTTTAGCAATTTTATGGCGGATAAGTGCAAAAACTGTTGGCATGATGTAACTGATGTTCAGGTTCCAAAAGAAATCCACTTAAGAGATCACAACGAAAAAATTTCGGAAATATTTTCAGTTCATTATATCACTAGAAATATACATCTATGATTTGCATGTACAAATCTATCTACATCGATCAGTACAAAAATTTAGTGCCAGCTATGTTGGACTAGTGGTTAAGGACATTAAGAAGGGAGACTCTGATTTTGATCAGTCGCCTAAATAGAAACTCGAGTCCTTCTTCAAAGTCCTGAATGCACGACTCCATTTTCTCCAAGTGCCTTTGCAGATTGTTTGTTTCTTCAAATTTGCATGTCTTGGCAAAAACAAAGGACTGCAATGCTGCATCCACTTGGGCAAATTCATTTTCATCTGCCACTTGCGAGCAAGCCACTCTTTTTGGCTGAATTAACTTCGAAATTAAAAGCCAGCTATTTGACTTTGTTTGTGTTGACCCTGAGATAAACTGCAACAGTGTCTGAAATGTTGATAGTGTTGCCACTTCCGTGTCTTGTAATAAGGCAATCAAAGCCACTGTTCGGTGGTCTTTGTTTGTGGTGGATGAGACGTTGCAACTCTTTGAAGTGCCGTTCATATTTGCCAAGGCTTTGAAGATGGCCTTTTTCACCACCTTTCTCGATGTCAAGAATTTCTTAGCCTCTGCTGTCAACTCCACTTCACCACCCCTCTTCCTTCTTATGATGGAATGAATCTCACGTGTGCATTCTTTTGTGTGAAGCAAAGCATCTTTGGCGGCACTACACACATCTAAGACCCTTAAGGATCCATCCAAAAGCTCATCTACCCACTTCTCTTGACGCTCATGGAGAAGGACATCTTGAGTGAGGGGAAGATGGGTCAACTTTTCAACACACTCAATCAGATCTTGCAAGCATCCTATCTTATGGGTAAGATCCAATGAGGAAAAGGTGGTTGCTTTGGAAGCCCTTAAGCTCTCCAAGTGCTCGTTGCATTTTAGAATGAGAGGGTGTGGTCTAGAAGGCAAGCTATTTGAGCGACCATGGGAATGGGATTTTGGGTTCAAGGGAGAGGATGACATTTTTCCTCAAGAGAGAATAAGAGATGAGAAGACTTGATTTTGAATGTAGAATTGATGAGTTTGTGGATCTGGCTTCCTTCCAATGGCATCTGGTCTATATATATTACAGTTTGTTGGAGACATAAAGAATCTCTTCGTAAACAAATATCAGTGAGGCTAACTAATCCAGATTTGGATGTAGACGTAATTACATAAATATTATAACAGTGTCTCCCCCATGGAAACTATCCAACTAGTTTTTTGTCTCAACTTGCTCTCTGACTTGCATGGAAACTATCCAACTTGTATTTTCTTTCTATTCTCATGTAACATATTTATATAGGCTATGTGTATACTATGATATTAATATATGACTAATCTTTGGTCCGCCCATAAACTTAGGCTGTTTTCTGTAAATGCTATAGTATTATTCATAGCAACTTGCAAGATTATAGATTCAATACATGCGTTAAAACAAACCAGTGAGTGAAAGTCAAACTTAAGCTTGTTCATCTACATTGTTTTCCCCCTGTTTTCCTGTTTCTAACTTACAATGCAAGCTGTGGGTGGAACCAGAGAGGTGATGCTGTGGTCACCCACATTTTTTAAGTTTATCTAATATTTCTATGTACAAATATATTCTGGGCCTTTTAGCTTTAATTATTTTATGTATGTGTGTGTGTATATATTTCCATATATTCCTTCCTTTGTATACATCATGCTACTTCCTATCACACCAAGTTTCAGCATTGGTTCCTGTTAAGAAAATTTAAATTTTCTTTAAGCCCATGCAAGATGTAACAATCAATTTTTAAAAGAATCAAAGTAGAAGATATCCATGATGACAAATATTGTCTCAATATAAAAAATATCACACTCCAACCTTCACTTGTAAAGATGTTTTCATCGTTTCAGAAGGCGGAAACCGCCACTTCACCAAAGAAAAGAAACAGACAAACTTCAGAACTATTAATTTTTCAATTCTTTATTTTTACTAATTTATAAGTAAAGTCTTTGAGATTTATAATTTTAGTCATACTTAGTGGTAGATATGGTCATAATTGAATGAAGTGGGACTCATATTTTTGTTAGGTGAGCAATAAAATTGAATTATATTAGGTGTACTTGAGTCATATCAGTGTGCTATTTACCATTTCTCTGCTGTCTTGCACAATCATCATCTTTTTTTTTTTTTTTTTTTCACTTTGTCCTTACATTTCAAAAATTGAGAGCATGTGCAGTGCATACATTTAAATTTTGATTTAATCATGAATCAAATGGAAATCTTAAGCTTGAGGGCTAGGACACCTATTCAAATTGACTTTCAGTTTGAATGATATTAAGACTTATTCCTCTTCCTCTTTGACCGTTCATTTCATTTTCCTTCTTGTATAGATGAAGAAGGCACTATACAAATTATACTATTCTCTCTTTGACTTGTGCTTCTGTTAAGACACTGAGCATGGAGAAGGCACTTCCTTCTTCTGATGACCGAGTGAAGTTCTTGCATTATTTCCTTTGATGGTAGACATTCTTTACTTGTACTGCAGATATCCAAGAGCCTAAGAGACCCTACTAGAATGCAATTGTGACTGCATTATCGTGCTAAGGCTTGTTGTTTGCATTTGTTACACTGATTTCCATTTCCTCTTTTTCAGAAATCAAAAGGCTAGGAGGGAATATGATATATTTTTGCATATTCTGAACTATTGAGTCTTGAGTTTTAAGGGTTGACATATATAGCAAACAAATTATGGGAGACAAGATTTTTGTTCTTTAATCTGGCAATGCTTCCCATGCACCTAGACTTCTCACCCTTCAAATTATTTCATTTTTCCAATTGTATTATTAAAAAAAGGGCATCTTTGCAATATCAAAGTATCAAGCTTTGAGCATGTGCATCATAACAGAAGCTATTATGTGGAGGAGAGTTTATGAACTTGTCTGCCTATAAGAGAGACAGATAGAGAGAGAATATTTATTTTCTGATATCAATATATTAATTAAACATTCATAAATGTATCCACTTGCGCTACTACTTGTCATTTTGTTAGTTGTTATCACGAGTCATTAGTTATAGAAATTGCTTAACCAAATTGGTTAGGAAACATGAAGGGAGTAAGCGAGATACATAAGCAATGCAGTACAGCGACAAGATGCCAGCAACCTGGTTTTGTTCTGCTGGTAGTATGAAACTTTAGCACTATATGGTGACTATGTACATTGGTGCCTTCCCTCTATTCAGATTAGTTAAATGTATATTGTGAGTTTGGGACACAGCGAAACGAATACCATTATTCAAAAGGAATATGTAACTGAGCAGATATGAACGAGGTGACAAAGCTGAAGTAATGTTAATCCAATGTGTCTTGCACAGGAACACTCCGAAATTAGCATCTTTACAAGTTTTTTATATAACAACGTAAATTTTGTTAATTGAAGAAGATAATGATGACTTTAAAACGTGATACAATCAAAGTTAGTTTAGTGAAAATAGTCGTACAAAGTTTTCTGACATCTTTTTCTTGAGTTGTTTGTATAAAATATATAACAAAAACGTTTAAAAACTAAACGTTTAAAACCTTTAATAAAACCTTTAGTGATTGTATCTTGTTTCATATACCTTGTCTCTAATTTTTTCCATAACTCTTTGGCAAACTTCACATTGTTGTATAAGTCGAACAAAGAGTCATTTATTGCATTAAGAATATGCCCAGCATGGAGTTTACCTACAGGGTGATCCTTGGAAAATCCATGCTTTAGAGGTCTTGCTTTCAATTTTTCTAAGGCCTTTCCAAATCACTTTTTAACTTTCTTCCAACATGCCAAGCATTTTCCACCCTTATGAATCCAGTTTCAGCCACTCTCCTCCTTCGAACAACTGACACAAGTTGCCAATCTTTCACAGTACTACAAATATCCACCAGCTTCAGAGGCCCATCTAATACTTCATCAATGCCTTTTCTGCTGCATTCTTGTGCCAATGTTTGTTGGGTGATTGCCAATGGGAGTAACATATCAACGCTGTCCAACAAATCCTGCAAGTCATTGAGTCTGTGACTTATCGAAGATGATGATGAACAAAGAAGTGGTGGCTTCGGAATCCTTCATCTGAGCAAATGCTTCACAACTTGTGATACAATGGAGTGTGATGCATTGGGGAAGCTATTTATGTTTGTTCCGGTGCCATTTTCTCCTCACAGAAATTAAAGGTGGCCAAAAGTGAAAATACAATTTGTTATGAACTCCAGGTCTTGGTATTTGATATCTGTGCAATATATATCAAATGGAAGGAGGAGACAAGAAGAATATATTTGTTTTCAAATGTCACCAAGTGAAAATGCAACGACATTATCTTAATTCTTTTCTGGTCTTGCCATCCCAGTGCTGTCACAGCGTTGTTTGCTCGGTGCTCTTCATGAATCAAGCTTCCAACACCCCATATCTTAATTTTTAAGTTGGGAATCACATGAATATTATATCTTCCTATAAATGAGATACCTTTGCTATGTATCCTCCATCTTTTCAGGTTAAGATATAAAATCTCAAATTGTGAGCTCCAAACGTTGGAAGTGGATCTAGTGTCTGCTGGAGGAAAAGCAGATCCATTTATAAATACAATCAAACAGAACCTGTTGAACTGTATAAGGCTTGATAATCGGAACCAAAGTGGGGTATCTCTTCATCTTCAGAATCAAAGATTGTTCGTATCTCGATGGCAATGAGTATGCAGTGTTCCCAGGTCATTTCAAGTAATTTGTTGCAAATGCATGTATTATGCAAAAATAGCACACGTTTATACATTAAAAAATTTTGAATTAATTCTTTGATGTCAAATTCTGTCTTGCTCTTGGTAGACAAGTTCATAAACTGAACTTTATCTAGACAATAGCTTCTATTATGATGCACGCTCCATGGAATCTGATATTTTATTTTAGCAGCTTTTCAATACGTGATTCATGATAAGCATTTGCCAGGCCTAGACACAAAAGATATTCTTCTTGTCTCCCTTGTCATGTAATAGAATATGATCGGAGTTCATTATGTGGCATTTAAGGGAAAAAAATTAAAAAGCAACCTTCACGTCTCCCATAATTCCTCCACTATATATAGAGTAGATGCTAAGTTGCCAAACAGTCTTATCTCTAACCCTTTTGTTTTCTGAAAATTAAAGATAAAATGGCAGTCACTGAGATAAACACAAAGAGCTCTCTTCACACTCGAAGCAACAGCTTTCCCTCCGCACCTCACCCCCTCATATCACAATACGAGGAGCAGCTGAGAATCTTGAAGGATTGTGAAGCTACTTCTTCAATATCATCATCTTCACTAAGCCACAAACTTGACGGTTTGCTGGATTTGCAGGACTGCACTGATAAGTTGCTTCATTTGACAACCAAACAACAAGTATTAGCACGAGAGTGCAGTGACAAATGCGTTGATGACCTTCTAGAAGGGTCTCTGGGGCTCTTGGATATCTGCAGTACAGCTAAAGAATGCTTACTGATATCAAAGGAAAGCCTGCATGAACTTCACTCAGTCATCCGAAGAAGAAAAGGTGATGAAACTGTTTGCACAATTGAGGGTGGAAAATACTTGGCTTCAAGGAACAAATTGAAGAAGGCAATCAGAAAGGCCTTGAGAAATTTGAAAGCGATCAAGAGTGAGTCCGCAGTTTTTCCTTCGAACAACATGCTTAGTATCTTAACAGAAGCAGAAGAGGTCACAATGAGGTCATTAGAATCTTTGTTGGTGTTTATCTATGACCCGAAGGGACAACCAAGACAGAGCAGATGGTCGGCAATCTCAAAGCTGATGCAACCTAAAAGAGTGTCTTGTGACTCTCTAGAATCAAACATGAACGAATTTGAGACAGTGGATGCAACTTTGCTGTCTCTCATCCATCACAAGTCTTCATCTAGAGTGTATCTTGAAAGCCATCTGGAAAATTTGGAGATGTGCATTCAGGATCTAGAATTAGGAGTAGAGCAGCTCTCAAGAAAACTAATTAGGAACCGAGTTTCCCTTCTCAACATCTTCAATCACTGATCATTGTACATGTCTGTGATTTTTCTAACTCAATTTTGACCCCACGAGTACTGTCTACCAATTGTACATTAATGTAATTAAGTGCTGTTCTTTGTAAAGAAAATGTGTTAATTAAGGATCAAAGTATAGTTATTTCATCTTCTGGCTTGTTCCCTATTCTTGAGTACACTAAAATTCTTATCTTTCAATTTCAGTCCATTCTTTCAAATTTTCACCTCTAGAATAAGTGAAAGCAAAGTATAGATTGAACAAACATTTTACAATTTTGAAACTGTAACCCTCTGATCTGCTTTCTTGATCTATACAAGAAAGAAAATGAAATGAAGGGTCGAGGAGGAGGACTAAAGTCTCATGATTAGAAAACATAAAATTATTACGAGACGAAAGAAAAAAGAAAACTCAGAAAATAAAGTATTCACCCCACATGTGATTCGAAGTCAATTTGAACATGGATCCTAGCTGTCAAGCTTAGTATTGTCATGAGGTCAATGGTTAAAACAAAATTTAAATGTCCACTCGCACATGTTCAGGAAAAAAAAAAATACAAAAGGAAGATGATTGTGTTCCTTTTATGAAGACAAGCTGATTGGGATCTTATCTTAATATGCAGTTTATTATTAATTGATGTAGAAGACAGAGAGAGGTCAAAATCCAAGTTTTATTGCTCAACTAAACGAGATTATGTTGTGAAGGACCAATAAATTTCATTAAAATAGGACCATCTACCATTAAGTATGATTAAAGATATTTTTCTCATAGACTTCATGTGTAAGTTAGTAATAGAGAGATTGACTTAAGAAAGAATTTCTAACACAGGATTGTGGCTAACTTCTGTTTTTCCTTTTTTGATTTTTTTGGTACAAACTTGACTTTATGTGAAGTTTGTAAACTATCCAAGTCCAGTAATAAACTTATTACTTTATGTAATGTATGAAATTCCATTACTTTATACCCTCGTATTTACCTTCAGAGAACATTTTCTTACCCGTGTTCATTTTAAGATGAATAATAACCCACAGAAACTGAAACACACCCATGATAATGAATTTGTAACAGAAAAAGAGACGGAAAACATTGTGCATGATTAAACAAGCTCTGGTTTGGCTTGACTTTTAGTTATCTGTTTCAATGAGCGCACGTGTATTGCATTTTCATACCCTGAAAAAAATGGTATAGCCTTTACAGAAAACCGGCGCAGACCAAGGATTTGCTTAATATTGATATTTAAGTGTTACGTGGGAACGAGTGATGCAATGTGATTCTTGTTCCTTCGAGAGAGGATTTTAAAGCATTGTTTTACCCTTAATACAGCAGTGCAGGTGAGTTACATTTAAGGTTTAAACACGTTTTAGGTGAGGCATTTGCATTGAATATGTCATAATCATCAATCATGCATGTGAGAGAGCAAGTTGAGACAAAATAACGAGTTGGATAGTTTCCTTGGTGGGAGACACTATTCTAACATTTCTGTAATTGTGTTTAGATCCAAATCTGGATTAGTTAGCCTCATTGATATTTGTTTTACAAGAGATTCTTTATGCCTCCAACACCCATAATATATATTGACAAGATGCCATTAGCTGATGCATAGACTCATCAATTCTACATTCAAAATCAAGTCTTCTCATCTTGATCAAAAATGGCATCCTCTCCTTTGGACCCAAAATCTCATTCCCATGGTCGCTCAAATAGCTTGCCCTCTAGACCACACCCTCTCATTCTAAAATGCAATGAGCACTTGGAGAGCTTAAGGGCTTCCAAAGCAACCACCTTTTCCTCATTGGTTCTTAGCCATAAGATAAGATGCTTGCAAGATCTGATAGACTGTGTTGAAAAATTGACCCATCTTCCGCTCACTCAAGATGTCCTTCTCCATGAGCGTCAAGAGAAGTGGGTAGATGAGCTTTTGGATGGATCCTTAAGGGTCTTAGATGTGTGTAGTGCCGCCAAAGATGCTTTGCTTCACACAAAAGAATGCACACGTGAGATTCATTCCATCATAAGAAGGAAGAGGGGTGGTGAAGTGGAGTTGACAGCAGAGGCTAAGAAATTCTTGACATCGAGAAAGGTGGTGAAAAAGGCCATCTTCAAAGCCTTGGCAAATATGAACGGCACTTCAAAGAGTTGCAACGTCTCATCCACCACAAACAAAGACCACCGAACAGTGGCTTTGATTGCCTTATTACAAGACACGGAAGTGGCAACACTATCAACATTTCAGACACTGTTGCAGTTTATCTCAGGGTCAACACAAACAAAGTCAAATAGCTGGCTTTCAATTTCAAAGCTAATTCAGCCAAAAAGAGTGAGTTGCTCGGAAGTGGCAGATGAAAGTGAATTTGCCCAAGTGGATGCAGCATTGCAGTCCTTTGCTTTTGCCAAGACATGCAAATTTGAAGAAACAATCAATCTGCAAAGGCACTTGGAGAAAATGGAGTCGTGCATTCAAGACTTTGAAGAAGGACTCGAGTTTCTGTTTAGGCGACTGATCAAAATCAGAGTCTCCCTTCTTAATGTCCTTAACCACTAGTCCCACATAGCTGGGACTGAATTTTTGTACTGATCGACGTAGATAGATTTGTACATGCAAATCATAGATGTATATGTCTAGTGATATAATGAAGTGAAAATCTTTGTGAAATTTTATTATCTCACCATACAGTTTCTAAAATATTCTAAATCCAGCAAGTAATCAACTTTAGCATTGTTAAAGTAAATAAAATTTTGACAACAACTCCATTAACTCACATTTAGAAATAATATAATTATTATGAAAATAATTTTTTTATATTTATAAAAAAATAAAATATTAATTATCAAGTAGATATAAAAATTTATTGGTTGTATAAATATTTCTTAAAATGTTTTAAACAGCAGAACAGCTATTGGACAAAATGTACTATTCTGTCTGACCTAAAGCGGTATTTTAATTTAAAATTGAAAATAATTGAAAGTTACCCAGTACTACCTTTTACTCCAGCCAATGTGTGTTACCTTACCTCAACAGACAATCCTGCTGAAAAGCATTATACACGTGCTAGGCAATAAAATCATGTCCCATCCTAAAATTGTCATGCTGGGATTTAATTCAGCCAATAGTTTAATTTCATTTAAAATATATTATATATTATGTTACACACTTTCAAAATTAAACTTTTGCTCTGCCTAAATACTTTTAGTTTTATTTGCTTTATAAAAATTTTCTCTTCACTGTCTCCACAAGAAAAGTGGTGTTAGGGTTAGTTATAGATTTTTTAGGTCCACTATTTTTTGAGTTTAATTAATTGATTTCATTATTCTTAATGTTTTTTATGAATCCATTTTTTTTAATCAATTAATTTCTTACAACGAAACCGATTAAATGACTAATTGAAAATTTTAAAGAACGACAATGACCATGAAAAAAAATTGAATAATTATTGTTTTAGAGGAAGATAGAGTAATAAATTTAGGGGATTCAAGGTGAAAAAAGTGCATCTTTGGGGCTTTTCTTACTTCTTAATATTCTTCAAAGTGTTTTTCTTTTTTATCGTTTATCTTTTGAATTGTGATTCAATATATTGGATTTGAAATTGCTTGAACTATGATATAAGATTTTCATAATTGCGCTTGCCCAAAAATACGTGTTTACACTCACCACCTCACAATTTCGACAATTAAAATATTATAATAATAATATTTTGGGTTCAAAAAATGTAAAAAATAATATATTTACATAATTAAATTTTTAATGCATCATAACTTAATTATTTTTAATTGAATTTTTATTAAAAGATTTCATTTTAATAAATTTTAAAATATTTTTTATTTTTATTTAAATATTTTATCATTTTAAATGGGATGACATCATCACTATATTTTTTTTTTCTAACTTACCGATCAACACAGTCCCTTTTCAATTTCCTTCAACTCATTCTTTCTTTAAAAAAATTAATTGAAGAGATTGGAGATGAAAGATGTGAGCTGATCAGCGAATTTGAAATAGAACAATGAAACATGTTATTCTATTGATAATAAACTCAAGTAGATAAAAATATAAAATATTTTAAAAACTTATTAAAATAATTTTTTTAATAAAAATCAATTAAAAACACCTAATTTTATTAGTTATAAAACTTAATCAAACAAAAATTATTTATATTAGACAAAAGAAAGGACTAGCTAAGAAAAATAAAATTACAAAAACTAGTTTCCTTTGTTTTATTAATTGATTTAATTTTACATTATTTAATTTTCATATTGAAAATATTTAAATATACTTTTAATGCTGAAAACATTACATTTATAAAGACAATTATCTATCTACATATTTTCTTATTATAACTACGAGTATTATTTACTTTTAATTGTTACATAAGCATAATTTTCTTTGAAAAGACAGAAAAATATGTTGAACTCCATTGTAATTTTTTTAACGCCATTCAAATATTGTACAATAAAAAATATAGTTCATATTTTGTTGAAACTAATTAAAAAATTATAAGTAAGAATCCTTGATTAAAGAACTATTTTTTCGAGAGGATGGAAATGGTGAAGATATATTACAATTAGACCATTATTTAGTTTAAATAATTGGTGAGATAATCATCCTTATTTGGTTCACAAGAAAAAAGATGAATATATAATTTAATTTATAACATTCTTTAGTATTTTAGATGTGATAGGATAATATTATATTGTCATTCTTCATATTTTATCATTATATTCTTTATATGAGAGGATACACGTTATATAATTTTTTCATATAAATATTATAATATTAAAATTTAATATTTTACTATTAATATATATTTTCTTTTAAAAAGTGAATCATAATATTAATTTTAAAAATGTTGTCTAGGTTGTTTATGATTTTAGGAAAAAGTAACTCCATAAACAAAGCGTAAAGATTCACTTACTAATAACTTTTTATTTTAGATTAATTATATTAATTAGGTGATAAATACATTATAATTCTTTCTCACGAAACCAATAAAATATCATTAGTGAAATGTATAATGGAATTTGTGCTTGCATAATTATATACCATTTTTAATTATCATAAGATATTCTTTGAAGCTTCCAGTTTTGGGGTGATGAGGTCAGTTTTAAACTCAATTATTGGTTTTATGTCAATCTGATGAGTGTTTTAATATGTTACCCACTTCATCCTTTGGATGGAAAACAGTTATGAAGGTACATTATTATTATTTTTTAAATATCAACTATAATTTTAAAATCTTATATAAATTTTTATAATATAAAAAGCAGTTACACGAATTGATATAATTTTTTTATAATTTCCATAGTTTGTAAATAAATGTAAATAAAAAATTAATTTTTGGAAAATCTATTTTAATTTTAACAAAATATTGTCATAATAAACATAATTGATATTATATTATAGTATTTCTCTATTAGTTTGTTATCATGTATTAATGGGATGAGATAATAGTTAACAAGTCTTAAATAAACATTCTTTTTAGTCTCAAATATAAACAAAATAAAATTACCAGTATGAATGCTTTATTTATTTTAATAAAAAATATATAAAAGTTTATATTTATTATAAAAAAATCTAAAATAATAATAGAAGGTAAGTTACTATATTAATCTATTGTTGAATTACAAAGAAACTAAGTTTATAGATTATTCTCTTTAAGTGCGTGAAACTTTAACCTCAATGTTTTTATTTAATTACAAATTTATTTTAAAGTACTTTTTATTGATACCTTTTATAATATAAAATAGTTTAACCAAATTGCTTCTACACCAGTTGTCTAAAGTATATCAGTGATCTTATCAGCAATTACGTGTTATGTTTTTCAATTATAAATTTTAGAGTAAATTATATCAGTATGTTAAACTTCATATTATGTCTTAAATTCAACACAAGTTTCTATTTATTTTTAAAGCATTATATTATCAATAATGTTTACATTCTATTAGGTTTTAGAAATACTAAACTAACATTTCTACAAATAAGAGAAATCCTTATTATAATAATGAAAAGTATAACAAAATGTAAATGTAATTTTATAAAAGAAATCTCACATTTCATTCTAATTTATTCTAAACCTTTTAAGAAGGATTGCTCAATTAAAATACCATTCATAAATAATTGCAGTGAAAGATGGTGTTTATCAAATATGTGAACATAAAAAAAAAGTATAGTTATTATTAAGGAGCTGCAGGTGTTAAATAATAGTCAAATCTAGTATAAATACTTCATTTAACATAAAAATAAGTTAATTAATTTAATTCAATATTATTTTGAATACATAGTTAATTTCTGAACGTGATATTAAACCTTCATATCCCTCTCTGCCTAGTCGATTTTGGTTGCTACATCATTCTAATATTTTTATTTACTTTTAACTCTATTATCGACTTATACTTTTTTATACTCGAATCTTTCATAAACCATTTATTAAATCATTTTAAACAAAGCATGATCACAAAACTAAAAATTTTAAATTGATTTTATATAAAAATTATTAAAATCCCACACATAATTATAATAAATAAACGAAAGTGACAATAAAAGAAAAAAAAAAAAACCTGTGAGTTATCTCAATCACTGTTCTATGTTTGTGTTAATCAATTGCTAGAAGACATGCCACATGAATGTTGTCACTTTGTAAGTTGTTTTTTCTTAACACGGACTATCAGAGTTTCGGTATCAGATTTTTGGTTTTATTCATATAAATAACTATAATTATAAAAAAACAATGAATTTAATCAAGGAGCATGCACAACACTTATTATATATAAATTTAATCTTAAAAATCCTTATTAATTTTTTAAAAAATAAGTTAAAATTATGAATATCAGAACTCTTTGTTAAATTTTTTAGCTAGTAGGGACAATATTTGAGAAATCAAATTCGATATTATTTAATATTTCCATTACAAAATTCAACGTTACAAATTTAATATTTCCATTACAAAATTCAACATTACAAAATGGTGGCCTAGTCAATTATAAAATCTATAATTAGTAATAAATAGAGAAATGATTATTTTTAAAATATTAAAAAAAATTGTGTTTTAGTATAAAATAAAATGATTGAAATCCGACCAAGAGTTGAGTGGTTCTGTCAATTGTCATGTCTGATAGATATTTTTCGATTCAACCACACCACATTCAACGGTGGAGATCGAGCCAAGCAAACCATGATGATTATTTCAGCACATGATCATGTATCATCCCAAATCCAACACTCACAGAAAAAGCAACCAACGGTGGAGACAGTGGGAGGGCTCATATTCACATGCATGCATCATGTATGCATGTATGTATGTGAATAACATCATGTGCTTGTTTGTTTTCGTAATTAACCCCATTCACCCATCATCACAAACCCTAATGCACCAATCCCTCTCACATGCATTGCTCTCCAAATCATGCAATGTGGGCCTCCAACTTCTGATTAACGGGCCTCATCTTCATCTCCATATTCTTTTGTTTGTATATGATTTTATTTCATCCCCTACAGTTATTAGTTAAATAATTTTTAAGTGCATTTTTTAATATGATTTTCACATTTATATGTAATTAGTGATTTTTGTGGTGTTGGTATTAAGCCTAATTAATGTTAATGAAGAACTTGGTGGACCACATGAGATGGGCCTACTGACAGATGGAATGGGCTTTGGGCCCCACTGAGTGTATGTGAACCGTCCGTGCAGCTGGCCTGTGACTCTGGGCTGCCACCTGATTCAACAGTTAATTATTTCATAAAATGACAATCACATGATTGAAAAAACCTTCTATACTTCTCCATCTCATGTTCTTCCAAATTCAAGATATTTGTTTGTTTTCCATCATTTTTTTTGTATCTCACGTGTATTTTTATTCTACAATATAAAATGTTTTCATTGTTTTCCACTCAATTATAAAATGTTTTGTAGTGAATATATATTATTTTTATTATAATTATTTGAAAAGCTAAAAAATTACAATAATGACATCTTTATTTATTGATAATATCACTATTTTACGCGATAGTGCGTTAAACTTAGTTAAATTGTTTATTATCTTATTTATTCAACATCAAGTTATCTAGATCATTTAACATATGAGTCGATTTAATCTATAACATTTTTTTTTACTTAACCACCAATTTTAACACATTTAAGTAACAAAAATGAGTTTTCACCCACTTAAAAAGTATGTATTATAGTAAATAACATTGAATGAAAGTAGTATTATAAATATGTTGATGTTGGATTTCCAATGAGATTTTATAAAATGACAATAAAACAAGTAAATAAGGTTTCTTTTATTAACATGTTTATGCCAGTTAAGTTTATATCATAATGAATTGAGTACAAGTAGGTTTAGACTGAAAAACAATCAAACTTGTTTTGTACTATATGTAATTCTTATTGAGTTAATACGATCCGAGAGTAAAAGTTGAATGAGAGAAAATGAAGGAGTTTGAGATGGTTTTCATTTGTAACTCTCATATGACATTTTCATAGAATTGGACTATGTGACAGCCTCTTCACATAGGAATCTGTATTCTTACAATAATTAGCTGGGATCTGGATTTCTCAACGTTTTTTAGCTATAAGTTAATCGGAATCATCAGAGAAATGGTCCATATTTCAGACTTAGGAGGCATCAAATGGATTTTTCTCACCTCATTCGGTCCACAAACAAGAGAGTTTCTCTAGTTCCACATCAATTGATTCTGCATGCACGGATCAAGACACTAACAATACCTGTTAATTATGAAACTTTATATTTTAAATTCATACATAACACAATACAAAACTTTTTTTTTCAAATATTACTTGTTAAACATAAACTAATTATATAGAATTAACTTTAGAAAAAAAAGTTAGTTGTTTTATTCATGAAGAGGAAGAAGAAGGATGAGTGAGAAATTGGTAACATGTGAAATAGGTGCATACCTCCAAGGGTGGGGAAAATATGTCAGGTTAGAGCAGGATCTCCTGGGTACATACTGGTGGCACATTGAAGCAAATTTCAACCGTAGAAATTTTAATTTTCTTTGATTTCATGCAGAGCAGTAGCCGTAATTGATGACATGTCCTTGTTGCTTAATGGCTATCCCACGTGGCACAGACACCTAGAAACTTGGACTAAGGGAATTGAGGGTGTTGGACTACAGCGGCAAGACAACATTAATTTATATATATGCTACCTTTTCTTCTATAGTTTGTTGAAATTAATAATAGTTATCAAACCATAAGATTTTTTTCTCTTGAGCCAATAAAGGCAACCTCTAGCTCCTTCACCTCCTCACCACTCGATCGCATTGACAAGTCTAATGATTGATTTTCAATAATCTCAAATATCAAAATCACTGTTATTGGTTCTCCAGATTTCCACTTTATTGCATGCTTCAAAATTCATTAATTTAATCGTCTTCACCTTCCTTAGTATCAAGGTAAGTTTTTCTTTTTTGTTATTTAATTAATTTTTAGTTTCTTTCTCTTGACCTTTATGTAATGCACACTTCAGAGAGTTTGTAACTGAGCATTTGATCCAGCAGTGAGTTGAGATCACTGCAATGGCTTCTACTTGTGTGACCGTGAAAGCCAATGCTCACTTCTCAAACTCAGAGAAGGGCCACCTTTTTCGTCAAGAAAGTAGCTTTATCGGAAAAAGACTCAAAGTTGGCCTGAACAACAGTGCCTTTGTGACGAATCAGTTGGCCAAATGTTCAAGAGCCCAGAAGAGGGTGAGTCATGGTGTTGCATCTGCTATTCTCACTTCAAACGATGCCAAAGAAACAGTGGTCAGTTGAATTTGGTTCTAGAATTCACCTTCTACTTCTTGGATCTTTTTCTTTGTTTGTGTAGTTGCATTTATATTTGGTGTGTTTTGAGTTTCAGTCCTTGCAAGTGCCTTCATTCCTGAGACGAAGGGTTGATCCTAAAAATGTTGTTTCCATCATACTGGGTGGAGGACCTGGGAAGCAACTCTTTCCCCTCACCCAACGTGCTGCCACACCTGCGGTAAGTGAATCCTAAGTTGTTTGTTCTGAATCTTAAGTTGTTGTTGTTGTCATGGTGTGTGGCATGCAATGCCTATTCAGGTGCCTGTGGGTGGATGCTACAGGCTTATAGACATCCCTATGAGCAACTGCATCAACAGTGGCATCAACAAGATATTTGTGCTGACCCAGTTCAACTCTGCATCTCTCAACCGTCACATCGCTCGCACCTATTTTGGAAATGGAATCAACTTTGGCGATGGGACCGTGGAGGTAAGTGCAACACCGCCACTTTTGGTTACTGTGATTGATAGGAAAATATGAGCCACTAGAGAGTTCTTCTTTGACCACTTTCAGTTTTGTGTTTCTTAATTATTCATGTGGTCACTAATTAAGCCAACCTCAACTCCAAACAGGTTCTGGCGGCTACTCAAACACCGGGAGAGGCTGGAAAGAACTGGTTCCAAGGAACTGCAGATGCTGTGAGGCAATTCACTTGGGTATTTGAGGTGGGCGCATAAATTTCTATCTTTGTTCCGTACAATTATCACGCGTTTTGAGCTTCTCTACAAGTAATTGGGTCGTTGTTGCAGGATGCCAAGAATACACACGTTGAGCATGTACTGATCTTGGCTGGAGATCATCTATATCGAATGGATTACATGGACCTAATACAGGTTTACACTGTAATTGTTTTGTACAATGGATGTTATTTTTATTTTTCAAAAGTTTTCTGATTTACTTTGGTTACAAATGAACAGAGTCATGTTGATAGAAATGCTGATATCACAGTTTCATGTGCTGCTGTGGGTAACAGGTGTGTTTCTTTTTGTTGCTTGATACTACCCCTTCTTTATATAAAGAACAAATTATAGTTTTTCTTATAAAAAGGACCGGATCAAGTATTATTATGCTAAGTATTGTGCTTAATTTCTTTCCAGGGTGAGTAAATAGAAAAACTGACTTCCTGTAACAAAAAAATTACAAATTTACTTGTCTGCTTTGCAGCCGTGCATCAGATTATGGATTGGTTAAAGTAGATGATAGAGGCCGTATCATTCAATTTTCAGAAAAACCAAAGGGTGATGATATGACAGCAATGGTAATTCACCATCTATCCTAATGTCACATCTGCTTTCTCTTTTCATGTAATCTGTTAATTTTGTTAATATGTTCATTATATATATTTGTGTGATCTTAATGTACTCATATATTCCTGAGCTATTCTCGCAGCAAGCGGACACCTCTCTTCTTGGGTTGTCGCCCCCAGATGCATTAAAGTCACCATATATTGCGTCTATGGGGGTTTATGTATTCAAGACAGATGTTTTACTCAATCTTCTGAAATGTACGCATCCTACCTCCAATGACTTCGGATCTGAAATCATCCCTGCAGCTGTGAGGGACCACAATGTCCAAGTAAGAGAAAATTCCATTCATTTATCTTCTTTCAAATGTTTTTGTACATTAGAGTTCTAATTACACCTATGACAGAAGTAAAAAAGTTATATGTTTGTATTTTTTGCAGTCGTACTTTTTCAGGGATTATTGGGAAGACATTGGAACAATAAAATCCTTTTATGATGCTAACTTGGCTCTTACTGAAGAGGTGGGTTCAAGATGTTTATGGCTATTGTTTTTCTAATTTAGCAGTTTTCCCATTGAGTGTAGGCAGCAGGCACCATGCCTTAGTTACAAGCCACAATACAAAGATACATTACTGGTCCCTTTTTTGCACCCAGTTTTCAGTAACATTGGCTTTTGGTCGAGTATGAGGGCCAATAAAAAATGGCAAATTGTACCATACTAAATCGGAGGAGGCATGAATCAGTTTAGTATAATTAATAACCAAGAGTACCTTTACTATGGCTCATTATGCAGAAGCCTAATTAGTAGTTACAGTGAACTCAGCTCAATTAGCTCTAGTGTTGCAAATTATCCGTATTCAGCGTCATTTCTGTGTTGATTTGAACTAATACTCATCTGCTCTATGCCATTCTCTTGCAGAGTCACGAGTTCGAATTTTATGACCCCAAGACTCCCATTTACACATCTCCAGGATTCCTACCACCAACTAAGATTGACAAATGCCGGGTATGACATTGATAAAATTCCATCTTATAATATGTTAGTAACATCATGAAATTATTTGCAAAAGAAGAGTAGCATCATGAAATGTCTTGCTCATTCTGTTTGAGTGGCTTTGGTAGATTGTGGATGCCATTATCTCCCATGGATGTTTCCTGCGAGAATGCACAGTCCAACACTCCATTGTGGGTGAACGTTCACGTTTGGATTATGGAGTTGAAATTCAGGTAAACTACTTCACATTCTAGACCTGTTATGCTACACCACCCCACTTAAAATTCCTCTTAACTGAAACCTTCTTTTACAGGACACTGTAATGATGGGAGCAGACTACTACCAAACTGAATCCGAAATCGCTTCTCTCCTGGCAGAGGGGAAGGTCCCAATTGGGATTGGAAAGAATACCAAAATCAGGTAATTTTAACGCGTAGTTAAGGGACACTAGATTATCATTTTGTGGGCTTGAAAAGTTAAAAAGTAAATATAGATTTATATTTAATGAGTATCGTGATAAAAAATAAGCATTGTCATTGTAATGAAGTTGTTCACATAATTTGTTATCTTTGTTGAAGGAACTGTATCATTGACAAGAATGCAAAAATTGGGAAAGATGTCATCATCCAGAACAAAGATGTAAGCGTGATTTTACCTTTGATCATACTTTACAGTCTCTTGTTTTCTGGTTTAAGCAACCTATTTGTGTCTTAACTACCAACTCAAATGCTTTCTCTGTAGGGCGTTCAAGAGGCAGATAGACCAGAAGATGGGTTTTACATTCGTTCAGGAATCACCATCATAGTGGAGAAGGCAACGATAGAAGATGGCACTGTCATATAAAAGGATAGCGCTCATGTCTTGGGCGGGTTGCCCAAAGGCTCTCGGTGAAAGAAGCATTGTGAGGAACACACTCAAACGTCTTTGCGGACAGAATGCAATGCTGTGTTAGGTGACAATGGAGGAAGCAGAGCACCCGATTTTCTATTTGTAAAATAGAATGTCCCCCACCACCACTACATGTAAAAAAAAAAATGAATAAAACATGAAAATCAAGCTGCATGAAAGCAAATAAATTGAAGGACCGATTCTGAGTTACGAAGTTGCTTTATTTACCCCCTTTCAGAAATATTATTAAGCACCAAGGAAATCTTTAATTTAATGATGAGAATGTGATGAAAATAGTAACAGTAGAAATGAACACTATCATGTTATTTAGGAGAGTTAAGAATAGATACAAGATATCATATGATACTATAAAAAGAAAAGTAATTGTGATATTATTATAGTAACTGATGTGAAGGTGTTATTTAATAAAAGAAGTGATTACGAAGAGATGGCGATGTGGGAGTTGTGAGTTTGAAGAAAGTCAAAGTCCTAAATGTGCGGTGAGAGGCACAGGTGGTGAGTGAGGAATGTGAAAAAAAAGTAAGAGTTAAGGTAAATTAAATGCATGCATGGAGTTTAGCGCATGGAGAAGAAGAAAAGAAGACAATGCAATCTAGGAAGATGGTGGAAGTGTTGAACGTCTCGGACGGTGGGTTAGAAGACAAGGAAAAGAACCTAACTTCAAGCCTCGACAAGGGTGATAGCCAACACGTGCAGATTGATTCTGGCACCGCCCTTCAACAATTTCTTGATCAAATACCCATTAGTTCGATAGCTGGCATAAAAAATTCACCTGGTACTTTTATATTCGTTGCCTACTTCTGTTTTTGTTTAACAACCAATGCATGTCGTGAACATTATATGATTCAATGCGTGTCCTGTCCCTTGTATCTTAAGTTTTGGAATTGAAAGCCGGAGACAGTATAAGGGATGCAATTCATACGTTGTACGAAAAGGACGTCTTTTCTGCAGCAATTGTTGACATGTTAGACTCCAATGCGAATAGCGTAACGTTTTCAGATCAGTACATTGGTCTCGTTGATTTTACAAGCATGGTTCTTTGGTGCCTCGAGGTATATTTTTAGGAAACCTTCTATCTGTTATTCCCCCACCCAAATGGCACGCCATTCTAATTAAACATGTGGTATTTAAAAGGAATATGGAAAGATCATGAATGATACCACGGAAAACATTCTTAAAGATACCAAGTACGATGGCCTTTTCTCTATCCTGGACCAGATTCCTCAGATAGGGCAAACCAAGGTTTCGTGCGTTTTCTTTATGCTACCTTTACGTTGTGAATATCTTTGAGATTTTAAGCATGCAAAAGGTGTCCACTTGAACACATTGTTAATAATAAGTTACTACTCCAATATTACTAGATTAGCGAGTTGGATAGGTCATTCCTCTGGGAACCATTTTTCCCCGTAAACTTGGATGACACGGTTTTGCATGCAATGCTACTTCTCTCTAAGCATCGGGTGCACGTTTTGCCGGTCATCCAGCAACGTGAAGATGGAATCATCGGTTTTGTTACACAGGTATCTGCTGAGTTAAGCACAGGTTTAGAATTATGGCCTGAACCACATATATCTTATTGTAATATGCTGCTGTGCTTTTCTGCTAGAATGCGGTAGTCCAACACCTTCTTCAATCAAGTGGACTAGAGTGGTTTGATAGCATTGCAGACAAGAACTTGTCAGATTTGCGGTATTCAACTCACATACCTTAATGTACATACATTATGAATCCATTCTCCAGTCAAGTGAATTGGCAATTTGGCTTTGTTCCTCTTTGACCCTTTTCTTATCATTGCACAGATTTGAAGGCCAAGAAAATCCTAGTTGTGTATTTGCAGACCAAAGTGTCGCAGATGCTCTAAAGTCGCTCTGGCAAGACCAAACTAATGCAGTAGCTGTAGTAGATCGACAAACTAAGAAGCTCCTTGGCAATGTGAGGAAAAGTGATGTTTATATTCTTGTAAGGAATAGTGACCTCTTTAGAAGTAGAGAGTAAGTTCAAGACATGTCCTCTCGCTCAATATTAATATAACCAATATGACATAGATGATTGTTTATATGCAATGACAGGGTTTTAACTGTGAGGGAATTCATTCACATAGAGACTGACAAAGCAATAACTAAGCCAAGCATTGAACATGATCATGGGGCTTTACTCACAGCAGGAAGTCTTCGGCTGAAAAACAGCTTCATACCCAGAATGGACTTGCCAGTTGCCAGCAAGGAAAATGCAACGCTCAAGCAAATAATGGAGCATACCACAGAGACTAACAGCAGTTTCAGCTTTCTGGTCAACGATAAGGAGCAAGTTACAGGTTTGCTCACATTGAGAGATATAATTCTGCAGTTTGCCCCCCCGTGTGTTAATTCCACCATTATTGGAGGTGGCTTTTTTGAATTTGCCTTGGAGCAATGTGGATGTGAAGTGAAAAATGGAACTATGATTCGTAATGTTTAAAGACTTAGGCTCATCAAGCCCTACTAGTTCATGCCTCTTTTGGGAAGATGCAGTGTAATTTCTACTGTTTGCAAAAACAAAGGACTCGCCATTTGTTAACAAGTTAATACTGATTCTGCATGGCCTATCATTTTGTGTTATAAATTCTTGACATGTTTCATAATTTTGCCAAGTCTTACGATTGTATACAGTTTTCCCGCTTCCTTACGAAGAACAGTTGCCATTGCCACAGCTACTGTAGTTTTACTTTGCATCATTGTGTACACAGCATAGGAAACTGTGTACGGATGCACGAAGAAGAAGTCAACAACTATTTCATCATCAAGAAGAAAACAATATGAGCAAGAAAAAACCAGAAAAGAAAAAGAAGTGATTATTAGCATTGAGAACAAGTACAAAGTTGTGGGATAAATTAGAATTTTATATTTAAGTTATTCTCGGAAGTACGGGGTGCAGAAGAAAACATGGAGGTGCAGGAAGAAGTGGCCAATTAACAAAAGGAAGGTCCAGACAAAGTCAAGGGGCAATTGCTTCCTGCACCCCATCAAAATTGTGCATGGACGGTAGTTTCCCTGTGAGTGAAGACAAAAGGGGAAAGGCAAGGTTTTCGAGGCACATTGGAAGAGGTGTTGCGGAGGTGCAGCGAGAAACGACGGCGGTCGAGTGACGTTGGAGTGCCATGTTTTTTTTTTTTTTTAATTTCATAAATCATTCTAAAAAATATTTTTTGGAAGTACATTTTTTTTTCAAAATTTAGGTTTTTTCCAGAATACAAATTTAATTTCTGAAAAATGTTTTTTAGAACATATTTCTGGAAAACGTTTTCAGAAATATATTTCCATTTTTTTAAGTCAGTTTTGTATTTAGAAAAACGTTTTTTCAGAAATTTTTTTAAATTTCAGAAAGTATTTTTGTACTCCCAAAATTTATTTTAAAAAATGTTTTCAAAAGTCATTTTTGAATCCTGAAAAATATTTTCCATAATTGCTTTTTACACCTCCAAAATTTATTTCAAAAAACATGTTTTAAAAGTTATTTTTATACCTTCCAATATTCATTCAGAAATACTAAATACTAATTTCAGAAGCAATTTTATATACTCAAGGATAATTTTAAAGATATGATGGGGTGCAGAAAACAAATGAGGGGGTGCAGTAAGAAATTGCCAAGTCGCGGCCATAATATATTGGGCCAACCGGCAAAGCCCAATTCAAGGAACCATGCAAAAAAAGACTATTACAACGGGAACAACCTTCAAATTTTTATTTCTTTAGAAAAGTTATTGCAATTTATTTAGAAGCAATGAGAAGAGAAATTTAAAACTGATTGTACTAGCATCAGATTAAAATAACCATTTTAAAACGATTAACTTTAGTTTGAATTATGTGATGATTAAAAGCGAATTTATCCAGCAGTAGAATACAGTGCATGTTTTATAATTAATTTGAATTTTACATTGAAAGCGAAAATAACAAAAAATTGTTTTTATTAGACAGGTAGATTTTAGTTGTGAAAATTAGATGCAGTGTAGAAGGGTAGAGATGGTAAGTAAGAGAGAAGGTAGTGAGTGAGTTAACATTAGAAGGAGATAACGTATAACATAACATGAAACAGAACCACTTGCATCCTTAACATGACATGAGACACAGAACTTGGTTGACGAATCAAACATTCAAACCCAACCAATCCACCTCGTAGATCCACTCACCAAGGTCAGCTTCCATTCTTCTTTCTTTTCTTTTCTTTTCTATTCTTTTCTTTTCCACCTTCTTAGGGTTTCTTTTCCTCCCAGATCTCCTTTCCCCTATTGCCTAGACCTCAATAACAGTACACGATTGTTTTCGTTTGTTGGGATTCGCAGCGTCAGAATCCTTTGGAATGGAGGGAAGTGGCGGTGGCGCTGCTCCGTCGTCGGAGCCGGTGAAGCAATATCTGCAGGAGTTCTCTAAGGTGTTTCAGTACTATCTGGACAAATCTACGCCCCATTCCGCGTACAGATGGATTGGGACATTGGTGATGGCATCCATCTACGTGTTGCGAATTGTTTACGTGCAGGGGTTTTACGTTGTGTCTTACGGCCTGGGAATCTACCTCCTCAATCTCTTGATTGGTTTTCTCTCCCCTTTGGTTGATCCAGAGCTCGATCCCTCCAACTCCCCTTTGCTTCCCACCAAAGGATCCGATGAGTTCAAACCCTTCATTCGCCGCCTCCCTGAGTTTAAGTTCTGGTAACCTTCCACACACACTCTCTCTCTCTCTCTCTTTCTCTTTCTAAGTTATGCCGATTCAAGATTTTTTGTATGCCTGGAATTGTAATTGCATCATAAACGATAGTTTGTAGTTGCCTCAGTTTAACTTATTGCACGTATAAGGAGAGGAAATAGGAAGATGAAGGGGATTAAACTTAGGGTTCTTTTGGAAGAGTTTCCGCATAAGGGATATTTGAAAGAGGATTAATGACATAAGTTTCTCCATAAGCTAGAATTAACTTATGTAAAAGTTGAGATTTAGGGCAAATTACTTAAGTTAATTATAGCCTATGAAAGAATTAGTTTTGGTTTTTCTTTTTATTTGCCTCATCTAGAAGTTTTTATTGAAAACTCATCTTAGAATTAGCTGATGTAATAAGTTACTGCTTGGTTAACCTACTTCTCAGTAATCACACATAGAACAAGAAAATTAGATGATAAGATGAATTAAGGGTCAGTTGGATAAAATGTTCCGTAAATACTTCTAAAAGAAGAAATATGAAATATGTTTATGGAAAAACTAAAATTGGCTTATTTATAATATAATTTGTAAAAGTTTTTTGTTTTAGTTTATCCAAAGTCTAATTTCTAACCAATGCATGAACTAAGTCGAGTTTGTGGAGCAATTTATATTTTTTTTATTGGAAGTGTTAATAGAGAAATTTATCCACCAAATAAGGCATTAGTTTCTCCTGTGAATTAAATCAGTTTTTGGAATAAGTTGATGCGTATAAAAAATGAGAAAGTTCTATTAATTAGTTTATGGGAGAAACTTAATTTCTTTTTCTAGAAGTACTTACTGGTAAGGTATCTAAGTAGAGTCTAAATTGGAAGTGATTACGGTGGTGTGACTTTATTTGTATCTGCAACTTCTTTATTTATTAAAAGTGGTTGTTGTTTTTCATGCGTGTGAATTTTGTAATGGGTGTAGGTATTCTTTCACCAAGGCTCTCTGCATAGCGTTTGTGATGACGTTCTTTTCCCCGTTTGATGTTCCTGTCTTTTGGCCTATATTACTCTGTTACTGGTTTGTTCTCTTTGTCCTTACAATGAGGCGCCAAGTTGCACACATGATCAAATACAAATATATCCCATTTAACTTGGGGAAGCAGGTTGGTCTTATTCTTAGATTTTCCTTCCATAGTTTATTTGTACAATTGTTAGTGTTATATTTGTATCCTTTCTTCCTGAAATATAACAATCTGTTTTTTTAATATTTGGCAGAAGTATAGCGGTAAGAAATCTTCTGCAGGTAGCAGTGGCTCTCGAGCAGACTGAAACTTGGCTCTCACAATGAGGATCTGCTATGTTAGGTTTTCTGAACAATCAGGCTAGTTAATCCCACCTCCGCTTTTTTTATGAAAGAATTTGTATTTAGGCTATTATGGATGCGTATGCATTATGCAGTACAGAAAATCTTATTGCCCCCTCTTTATCATATTACACATGAAGACGTGCTAATATTGCTACACATGTATTGATTGGATTTTCTTGTAAATCTCAGCTTGTATTCTTGAATTTGTGATACTGAAAATTTTCCAAACCTGGTTCTGCTTCATATTAAGGCAAAGTTCATCTGTCGCTTTATGCTTTCTGTCTGCCCCAACCATATAGTTAAGATCAGATAGGGTCTTGATTTGAACACCATCACCGAAAGTTGAGAGATTGGTGGATAGATTCAGGTTTCCAGTAATATGTCTATTAAAGTGCTTCAAAATTTGGGCCCATTGCTTAGGATGTTGTTGATAAGCTGTCTAGACACTGTCCTTTTGATTTGTCATTATGGGACGTTTTGCATTTCCATTTCCATTTGGATGGAAGAAAAAGACCTTAATAAAGAAAGTCATCCATTTTCTTTTGTGGAAATTAGTCTTTAGCAAAATTTGTGGACACATTATACTAATGACATGGCCTTACAAAAATACATTGAAATGATATTTTATTTATTATATTTATCTAAATATAAAAGTAAGTGGAAAGTGAAAAGAAATGAGTTTAAATAAATAGAAAGTTTTTTTTTTCCACTCTTCTCTCCTCAGTCTTTCTTTATTCATCCAAATAATATCCAAATAATACTCTGTTTTTTTTTTTTTTTTTTTTTTCGATTCCCTTATTCTCTATCTCTTTCATTTCAAGATTCCTTTTAAATTAGTCTTCATCAACTTCGTTCAATAAAATTTTATTATTTCTATCATAAAGTATTTCATCATTTAAATGTTATTTTATAATTCGAAAATGTTTTTAGTTTTGCTTCAAATATTACAAAAAGAATGTTCTAAATATTACTTGAAAGAATAAAAACAACCCAAGTAAAAGTTTTGTAAAATAAAAAATAATAAAGTAAAAAAAAAACTTAAAGAAAGTTTCTTATTTTTTTTAATCAAGTAATTTTTATAAATGGTCAGCATTGAAGACCTTTTTTTCACAGGTTAACTTTCTATGTATTACTCAGCTTGATCCTACACATTTATAATGTAAGTTACTCCACCAATTATCTATGTGATAGAATTTAAATAAAACTAAAGTAACATGCTATGGATATCCAAATAAACTTCATGACATTGGTTTAACGGGAGCGATCATAATGTTTTTTATTTTTTTAAGTAAAAGTAACATTATATTCATAACAAATTATAGAGGTGTTGGAATATTAATTGATAATTTTTTATTAACAAATTATTTATGTTATCCTTACAATTTTAGAAGAATCAAATACTGGTCACAAACAAGGGTTAACATTTACTTGTTAATGTTTATTTTTCAAAATTTAGAATCAAATGGACTCAAACGCTTTTACTCCTAAAATGAGAAGATTACTCCTAAAATGAGAAGATTATTTCAAGAAGTAATGAAACATTATAAATAAAGGATAAAAAATCCATTAATATTATGCACGAAGTTCTTATTCTTATTATTGATGATTACTTTTTATCTCTTAATCAAGTAGTTTAGTGATATTATTTTGGGTATGAAATAAATATTTTGGAAGAGGACTACTCAACTTGTGTCCTAAAGTCTTAACAATATAAATCATTGCTTCTAACAATAAATATTTTATTCTAATAACATAATTAAAAAAATATCATAGTTAAACATCTCTATTTATATTAAATTAAACATTATAAAATTTATAATCAAATTAGTAAGTATATATATATATATATATATATATATATATATATATATATATATATATATATATTTGTTTGAGGATTAGTTACAAATATTAAGTAGTGATACAACAGTCATAATAAATCTTGCACTCTTCTATAACTCTTCTTTTTAATTTACTCAATTTATATTACTTTTTAATATTCATATTTGGTATACGTTTTCGAAACACGTGTATGTGAATAGTACTCATACCAATAAATAAACTTCATGAATAATTTATCTTAAATCGATTCAATAAATTATATTCTTTATGTAATGAGTAAGAGTTCAAAATAAATTCAATACATTTGGGTTTGAGTTAGAATTGTGATTGAAAATATGTTAAAATGTTGAAGTTGTAATTGAGAATATATTGATGAGTTTAACGTTTATCCATAGTTAGAAGTATATATTTATTACTATTGTTTTATTTAAGCTAAACAATACATAGTGAAATAAATAAATTTAACACATGACCACAAATATAATAAAATTATAATAACATAATACAAATATAAATGATATTATGTTATTAATTTTATATAGACAATTAAGTTTTACTAACAAAATAACATAAATTAAGTTTGCATCTAAGATAAGTTTATTAAGATATTCATCCACCGTGATGTATTTCACATTAGGATATAAAACTGAAGCTTCCACTCCAAATGAAGACTCAATTTTAAAGTTAGTATGGTCGCCCTTTACATAAGCAGTATGGTTAAATGTCAGAAAAATATTCATGGGTGGTGAAGACTCTGAAAAAAAAAAATTAAAACAAAGTTATCACTATTAAATCCAACATGGAACATCAATAATGATTACTTACTAACCTTGAATTTGTTGTAGTACTTGTTTTTCTGGAATATAGATTCTTTCTATTGTTTTATTGATCTTCCTCTCCTACAGGGTAACAAGCTCATTAAACGATAATGTGTTAGCTGATGGTCTAATGTAGAGAATTTTGTTTAAGGTTCTTGGATCATCAACAGAAATGATTGTGTAAGTAGCAACATCCTCTTCCTTGTTAAAAACAGCTGTGAAAAAACTAAAAGTTTAAGATAAAGATAACAAGTAAAATTCTAAGTTTTAATATTGATATAATTTATGTTAGTAGTTTCAACCTTTAGGATTTCCATCTCCTAGGATAATAATTTTGTCTCTTGGAGCACTTGTGACTCCAGGTTGTGACAATTTAGATAAGAAGTAATCATCAAAGAAGTTACAAGATACATAAGTATAAGGAATTTCTTGAGCTTCAATGGTTCGACGAATTTTGATCTTTTTTGCATATGCACTCTTAGCTGGTTCAACTGCGTGATTTCTATCCACATCATTTCCAAATTCAGATGGATAGAATTTCTATAAGACACAATTCATTAAATGTTAGAAAAAATCTAATTCAAATAAATTTATAAGGAAACACGAAAATAATTACAAAAATAATTACTAAAAATTTCATAAAATTATAAGATGTAAAATAATATTTTAACTTATGTGAAAATTTTATTAAATCTTCCATTACTAAGGAAAAGGATAAGTTTCATCTTGTCTTTACACATATGAAACCATAAATTTGAAATTTTTCTCATAATTAAATCTAGAGATCAATTAAGCATACTAAAAAAATCTCACTCATCTGAAATGGTTTTACAAACTACTAACATATCTTAAGTTGAAAATGATATACACTTTGAAATATAAGAAAATTTGAACTTTTTGATTTACACTTATGTCGTTGCCCATTCTGATTTAAAAAATGACAAATAAAGTGAACACCATAATCATAACTAAAATGTATTTGGGTGCAATATATTATCACTGCATGTGGTCCATTGCAAAATTTAAAACTATATACCAAAAGGAAAAAAAAAAATAAGAAAGAAGTACACCTTAACATTTCCTGCTTCTTTTATTGCAGCAATGATGTTATCTTGATCATCTAGCTGCGGGCGTCCTACGGTAGAAAAGACCACATCTACCTGCTTTATGGCATTCACCAAACTTTGGTAATCGTTTAGATCTCCCTGCAAGTAATAACAAGGTCAACCAACATGTTTTTAGTAACATTAAACGACAGAGGATAGAGGATTTGTTTAGTTAACGTACGAAAACAATGTTGACACCAAGGGTTTCGAAGCTGTGAATGAGGGATGATTTTGCAGGGTTGGAGAGAGTGGACTTCCTCACCAGAAGGAAGGTTGGGTGGCCAGCTCTGGCACTGGCTTCCACCAGGAATTTTCCGGTGTAACCACTGCCTCCGACGAACAGAATCTTGCTCTTGCTGTTCCCTGCCATTCCTCAACTTTCTTTTGCTTACAATACCAAAATAAAATATTCAAGCCCACACCGGTTAAGCTACTTCTGTCCTTTTATAAACGGTGTTTTCCTTATCTCCCTTCACACGTGTAGATAAATTATTGTTTTTATTAAATCTATCTTTATTATTTTTTTTATTGTATGGTATACAATAAACTGGATACACTTTTGATGAATTTTGATGGACTTAAATTTTCTCCAATAATAATTGTGGAACTTTATTGATAATGCATTAGTGAAAATATATCTATAAAATATTTTGTAATAAAAAAATAAAAGTATAATTTAAACCCAAAAGTTATCTCAAGTAGTATGTTATAATTATAATATATTTTCTATATATTTCGCAACTGGATAGTATCAAATTATTTTTTAAAATATAAGTTTCTTAAATTTTTATGCAATATGGTCACACTATTAAAAGAATCTAACAATGTGTACAGTTTCTATTTTTCGTAATATGTGCATGCTAAAAATATATGAGCAAGATGTCGAGACCTAATTCTTTAAATGTTAGAATTATTATATTTTTCGAAATTGAAGCAAAATATCTGATTATATGTTGGAGAGATAAAATGTGATACTAATAGGTAGGAAATATAAGGACACTCATAAAAAATGTCCATTTATCAATTTGAAATAGTTTAATCATACTGTTTAATTTTTAATTTTAAATATTAATATATTATTATATTGTTAAAATGAATTGTGAAAGTCGTATTTTCATTTTAGGATGTTAAACTATCATTTTTTTGGAAAATATATAATGGCCAATGGCAAGTTATTCAAGTGTGGAAACGTATAACACTTCAATCCACATCATCATATTGGATTTGGATAACAGCCACTTTATCCCACTAATTTTGGGATACATTCTCCACCAAGCATTTCAATTCTCTCTTTCCAAATAAGGATAAAGAAACAAATATATATATATATATATATATATATATATATATATATATATATATATATATATATTATTCCCGATAGACTATTTTGTGTGTATAAATATGTTTTATATTTGTAGTCATTATATCTTACAAAAATAATGCTATTTTAATCCCTAAAATTAAACACTTTATATATATATACATATTATGTTTATAATTTTAAGAAGTAAACATACTATTTTTCTAATAGACACCAAAATTTAAAAAAAAAACATATTTAAGAGATTAAAATTTTATTAAGGTACAAAATTAATTATTTAAGTAGATAGAAATGAGTATTTAAAAGAAATGCATATAAACACTTTACTTTTCTAGTCTTTCACTCTTCTCCAACTGTTTTCTTTAATTTATACTATTTTTTAGTTTACACATGAGTATTGTTTATACTTATAAATCAATTCTCTTTGCTTAAGAAAACTGACTTAATAAATTTGATTCAATAAATTATATTCTCTATGTAATGGACAAAGGTGTAAAAATTTAAACTTAATTCATTTCCCTTGGATATCCAACATAAGTTATACTATCTTTTAACTAACTATTATTCCACCACTTAATTATGATTATTATTTTGACTAAATTTTCAGGTAAAAGATAAAATAAAAATAAAGAAACTGATAGACATAAATACCGACGTAATAAAATTAATTTAACATCAGTTTCTTCTATTTTAGGAAGTACTTAGAAGTGAATTTATTTAGATAACTACCTTTTATCAAGAAAAGAAACATATGAATTAAACTTGCATATTAGGTAAACTGATTAAGCATCTCATCCACAGTAGTGTTTTTCACGTCAGGATATAAAGTCGAAGCTTCCACTCCAAAAGAAGACTCAATTTCAAAGTTAGTATGAACTCCCTTTACATAAGAGACATAGTCAATCGATAGGATCACATTTATGGGCGGTGAGGACTCTACAAAATAATGAAAAAGAGAACATAAGTTATCACTATAAAATTCAAAATGTAACTTGAATAATCATCACTTGCTAACCTTGAATTTGCTTTAGTATTTGTTCCTCTGGGACATAGTTTCTTTCAAGAGTTTTACCGATCTTTCTTTCCCAAAGAGTAATAAGCTCATTAAATGATAAGGTATTATTTGAAGGTCTAATGTAGAGAATTTTGTTCAATGTTCTTGGATCATCCACTGAATTGATTGTATAAGTAGCAATATCTTCTTCTTTGTTAAAAACAACTGTTAATGCAACAAAAGTTAATAAGATAAGGTGATAAAATAAATTTCTAAGTTCTAATATCAATAGATTATATAATCAATTTTTACCTTTGGGATTTCCATCTCCTAAGATACTAACTTTGTCTCTTGGAGGATTTGTTGCTCCAAGTTGTGATAAATTAGGTAGGAAGATACCAGCAAAAAAGTTGTTCGAGACATAAGTGTAAGGAATTCCTTCTGTCTCAATGGTTCGACGAACTTTTATCTTCGGTGTAAATTTAGATTTAAGTGGCTCAAATAAATCTATTCGATCTACATCCATTCCAAACTCAGATGGATAGAATTTCTGTGAAACATAATGTTAAAATTTATTATAAATTCATTATTGTACAACGAAAACATTATGAATAATCAAATTATAACATAAAAGATAATCTTAAAAGATATTTTTCAATTTGTTAATATATTATAATATGTATACATGTTAATTCTTTTTTCAATAGTTTAGTTTTCATATCATTTCAATAAATGTTTTGTTTTAAGGTAAATGAAGGATTGATTTAGATATCAATATGTTTTACTAATACACCTCTTATGTTACTTGATCAATTTGGTATTTTTGTAGTAGTCATAGATATTATTAGACATTTTTCTACATTAATTCAATTTTAATTTATTGTATGTCACTGTTTTATTAATTCATAATGATTTGTTTATCACTTTTCTTAAAAATTATTGGAGGAAAATTGTAAATCATAATTTTATTAAAGAATTGTATATATTTCTTCTTTAACTTTTTCAAAGAATAATTATAGTCTTATTTTTCTAATATTATCACAAATATTTTTTTTAAATTACAGAATATTTCTCTTTAATATTTTAGATTTCAACATAAATAATCATTTTCTAAAATGTATATGATTGTCCATTTTCACTTTAAAAAAAATAAAAAATAAAGTGATCGTGTAATCGTAACTAAAATATATTTGGGAGCAACAGATTATCACTACTTGTGCTTGCTTCATTTCAAAATTTAAAACTACATACAAAAAGGGGAAAAAAAGAAGAAGAAAGAACTACACCTTAACATTTCCTGCTTCTTTTATGGCAGAAATGATCTTTTCTTGATCCGCTAGCTGGTATTGGCCAACGGTAGAGATCACCACATCCACTTGCTTTATGGCATTCACCAAACCTTGGTGATCGTAGAGATCTCCCTGAACATAATAACCATAAGATCTTGTGTCGGAGGAAAACACAACCATGGAAAAACGATTAAGGATTTATGCAGTTAATTAACTTACGTTAACAAGATTGACACCGAGGCTTTTGAATTTGTCGATGAGAGATGATTTTGCGGGGTTTGAAAGTGTGGACTCCCTCACCAAAAGGAAGGTTGGGTGGCCAGCTTTGGCACTGGCTTCCACGATGAACTTTCCGATGTAACCAGTGCCTCCGATGAATAGAATCTTACTCTTGCTGTTCCCTGCCATTGCTCTATATTCTTCTTCTTACCACATAAACTCAGTCCCACATCGATCACGCTTTATAAACGTTGCTTTCCTCGTTAGGTTTCGCATAGACCAATGTATTTCCACACATTAACAAAACTCCATATGCATGGTCGAGTTGACAGGAATAAGGTAGTTGGAAGGGAAGAGATGTGTGCCTGTTTTTTTTTCCTTTTCTTTTTTTAATTTTTTAAACGGAGATCCTAAAGTATTGCTAAATGTTTGTTTTATGAAAATGATATTATGATGTGTGGTGCCTGATTTTCATCTTGTTCATCCCATGTTTTTCGTTTTTAACCTTTTTTTTTTTTAATCGCGTGTTGAAATTAGCATATTGAATATTGAAGTTAATCCAGTGACCACAATGAACAGTGTTTGATTAGTAAAAAAAATATTCATTTATTATCTAAATCAATTAACGCCGGATTGAGTATCACATATGTCAAAAGTAATATTCTTGTTAATGTATTCTAGGACTAAGTATCTTAATCATTATCATAACTCATGGGTACCTACCAAACAGTTTTTAAGATGGGAAGGAAATAAAGAGAAGAGTTAAGGAAAATATATTTTAAAAAAATTGTTTATCTTCTTAGAATAGAAGAAAATAAAAAGTTTACGAAACTTATCAATAAGAAATCATAAAATTACGTGTGAATGAGAATCTGTATATAAAATCTGATATAATTTCAAAATTTAAAATTGAAATTTTATATACGAATTTACATTTATATCGTATCTAAAATTGATATTATATACGAACTTATATTTATATATAAAAATCAATATTATAATATATAAATTTTTTTATTAAAGTATTACGTACAAATAGTATTATTAATATTATTATTAATATTTGTTATAATTATTAAGATTACTAAATCTTATTAATAAAATTATTATTATTAATATTATTATTAGTATTACTAATATTATTTACACTATTCACATTAAGCACATTTATCTTTCATATACCAAATAATACACATATTATACAACACAATTAGCACATAAAATCAAACGGAATAGATATAAATTTTGTTGATTATGTTAAGGTTAATTTTTTTTTCTTTGTCTGAATAACTTATAATATATATATATATAACATTTCTACATTTCTCTTTTAAGGACCAAGTTTACATTTCTACCTTGTTCACCAGGTTTTTTACAGCACGTATCTAGGGTCAAGGTTCCAGAAAGCTGTTCCTTTCATCAAAACCATTATTCTCCAAATATTATATTACAAATATTTTGTACATAAAATTAGTTGATTATGATAAAATTATCTTAGAAGTTATACAATTATTTTAATCGGTTGATAGTGTAAAACAGTTGTTCGCAATTTATATCGTTGAACTCTTACTTTACTCTATATATATCTTCATCAAATCCAAATCAATCATACACAAATTTTATTCTTTCAAACTTCTCACGATACATTGTTTTTTAAAAAGTAATATCCTTTGTTTTCTACTCTTTTAATGTAGCAATTAATAAGATTCTTTAATTTGCACACTCCATAAATAGTTATAAATAAAGCCATTGAGGATGGGGATCAAATGCGTGATTCTTTAATTTTAACTAGAGATATTAAGATGAAACCTAAGATATATTTAATTGTTTGTAATAGTTTTATCCCGTTTGAACTATATTAAAAGTGTTAAGGTTAATTTTTTTCTTTTTCATAATAACTTTTTTTTTATATATACCATGAGTTAAGATTCTATGTTTCTTTTTTAAGGATCGAGTTTACATCTGTACCCTGTTCACCAGGTCTTTTACGGCACGTATATAGGGTCAAGGTCCCGGAAAGCTGTGCCTTTCATCAAAACCATTGTCATACTCCAAGTATTATATGACAAAAATTTTGCAGATACGTAAATTCTGTTAAAAAACTCATTGAATTTTTAATATAATATTTACTTTTAATTATATAATTTGAGAGATCTCTAAATAAACAATTGGCAAAGTGAATTTTGAAAAATTCATCTCAACATTAATAATTCTCTATAGGAAAAAAATAAATATAAATTCAAAATCATTGTAGTTGAAGTGCTAAACTACTTTTATTGAGTATAATAAATACATAAATAATTTATCTATAATTATATATTAATGGATTAGTATAATATGTTTTCCATTTGCACGCGACTCTTTTCTTAGGCCGCCAGGGAGAGTAACTATAAGTTGTGGGCCACATCACATCGCATCACGCGTTGTTTCAAAAGTAAAACGCACTCAAAACACAAATTAAGAATTTATAGAAGTATTAAATTTTCATAAAAATAATGAATACAGGTGATGATTAATAAGAAAATGTTTTAGAAAATATTAACTGAATTGAGTAAAGAAATGTAATTAAGATGTAAAATAGGGAGAGAAAATGAAGGTAAGTAGTTGAGAATGGAGACAGTAATGGAAGATGAAGAATACAACTACAGAGAAGTGAAACTTCCGTCGCTGATTCCGGTGGCGGGGGAGCCCGAGCTGGAGAGGGAAACAGGGGAAAGGAGAAGAGGAAGGGACATAATCATAGCCATAGATCATGGCCCCAACAGCAAACACGCTTTCGATTGGGCTCTCGTTCACTTTTCTAGGCTCGCTGATACTATCCACCTCGTTCATGCCGTTTCCGGTTTCTGCCTTTACTTTCCTCCTTTATTTTAATCTCCAAATGGATATTTACTATTTTTTTTGGATTTTTTCTTTTTGCAGATTTGAAGAACCAAGTTGTTTATGACACGAGCCAGGAGCTGATGGAGAATTTGGCTGTTGAGGCTTTTCAAGTAGCAATGGTTTGCATCTCCTTTTCTTTTCAGGACTTTGATTTGAATCTTGCGTTAGTTATACAAAATAATTGTTCATGTTCTTAATTGCAAAACAAACTATGCATTGTGATGTGACCCCAGTTGTAGGCCTGAATTTTGGTTATAACTTTGTATCAATTAGATCCTAAACTAGGGGATAATCTTTTACCCAAGGTTGATTTTCATTATAAGGTATAGCTGCTCTTATTAACGACTACAAAATGTGTTGTAAAGTATATCTTGCCTGAAACGCGTGAACCTGGGCCATTGGCATTCATTTTCTAAGAAATTGAACATGGTTCGAATTTGATGCTATTAGTTGAAACATCTTGTCAACTGTGGAGATGTTTCTCTTAGCATGTAGTATTAATTATTTTCAGCATTTTTATTAGCTGAAAACAGGGAAATCCATTTATTGACAATTCAATTTTATGATTGATCTCAAATAATGATAAACTTTTATCACATTGAAAATCTTCTTCCTGTGCTTAATCTTAACTGACAAGATATAAAATACAGGTGAAAACAGTAGCCAGGCTTGTGGAAGGGGATCCAGGAAAAGTAATTTGCCAGGAAGCAGAGAGGATCAAACCTGCAGCTGTAGTTTTGGGGACCAGAGGCAGAGGCTTGATTCAGAGGTTTGATTTGACTCTCCCTCCATCTATCTGAATCATGCATTTATCATTGAACTGAAGCATCTTGTGATTTTTTTCAGTGTGCTACAGGGAAGTGTTGGGGAGTACTGCTTGCACCACTGTAAAGCAGCACCTATTGTGATTGTTCCTGGAAAAGGTGTGCCTTCCTTGCCTTACTCATTCTTTTCAACACTTTCTTAAAGCTGATTTGTTAAGCATTTTCGTTTCTTTGATCCACAGATGCTGGAGACGAGTCAATAGTCTAGTTACTAGTGGAATTAAGTTGTAAAAGACTGTGTTACGTATATCGCCTTTCGTTTTACCCTGTATCTAACATCAAATGACTGAGTGGAGATTGTTTCTAATCCATCAGATAAAAAAAATACATAAAATGCTGTGGTTTGTCTTGTAATTCTACATATTGTTTTCTGGAAAGTAGCCATTGATTGGCTGTTTATGTTCCCATATTTGAAAATCTATCGATCAAGAACTTATTGCTAGTTCTTTATTGGTTTTAAAATTTAACTGCTTATTCTGTCAAAAATAAAATAAAATAAAATTTAACTGCTTAAATTTCACATGCTTATATAAATACCGTGGACACCATTCTCCAGTAAGGTAAATTAGAATGTCTGCAGGAAATATAGTCTCAGTAGTGTAAAAATGCATAATGCATTCCGGAAATAAAGTTCTTGTGAGCATTAATTTTATTTGAGGTTATTTTTGTTCAAATATTTGGGAACAATGTCACTACTGATGTTAAGGACTACTTTGTAGGTTCAATCACCATAGCTAAATGTTGTGGGTGTTGAAAAGATTGTTGTTCATTTAATCTTAATTAATTAGTTTTAAGATAAAATCTGATATAATATTAAAGGTGATAGTTCATTCTGTTCTTTTTTTTTTTGGTAGACCTCTCTGGGTAGAGATTGGTTGAGCTAAACACCTAATCTAACACTTCGAGAGTAGTATCCTGGCATTGCAAATTGGTGTCTATTTTATTTTTTGTTATTATTTTGTATTAGGAAATTAATCATTTTTCAAGACTTTTGTGATAAAATATTATAATGTTCAAATTATATTTGCTGACTTGTAGATATTGTATTGCAGAAGTAGGGAAATAGATATTCTCTCTTGTATATATTTTCTTTCTCTATGTGGTATGAGAGTGGTAGTGATTCTCTATTCAACCATTTCTTTGTTTTTTTTTTTTTTTTTTCTTTTCTTTTTTTTT
>Ga0209700_100195_pt1 | contig 99622 bp, 61 predicted proteins | sample SiratroredBW_FD_187528 | JGI IMG/M metagenome (GOLD analysis project Ga0209700, IMG submission 187528) | Root nodule microbial communities of legume samples collected from California, USA - Siratro red BW (SPAdes) (version 2) | ecosystem: Host-associated > Plants > Roots > Nodule | place: USA...
CCCACTATCCTTTCCTCCCCCACTATATACCCCCTAACTTACTTATTCCAGCTCAGCATTTCCTTTCTTTCTCCTTTTGGGCTATCACATCCTTAAGCCCAATAGCTTCTTGCGGCTGGGCCGTAACACATAAGCCGTAACACATACACACAGTAAAGTTCTTTGCCAGTTTATTAGAAAAATGATACCTACATGACCTCATTTTGTAGATATATTGGGTGTTGACTTCGTTTTATTGTCTTGATGGGTTTTTCATTTGACAGCGGAAATAGCAATGTTTGAGAATAACGTTGTTTACAAGTTTGTCCAAGATCTTCACTTCTTTGTTATTGGTGGTGATTATGAAAACAAGCTTATCTTAGCCACAGTTCTTCAGGCTTTTACTCTTTTATTCTGTGGGGCTCCTGCTCAAGTGGTTGTCTTAAATTAACTATTTATCTATGGCATTAACACGGAAGTCCCTTGATGATTTTATACTGCCTTTCTCCTCCAGAGGCAATGTGGACAAGAAGGAAGCACTTGAGAACTTGGATCTCATTCTGTTGTGCATTGATGAAATTGCTAATGGCTATATGCTATTCATTTGAATTTATCTTCTCCGGTTGTTTGTTAGCTTCTCTATGTCTTCTCTTGCTATTCCCACTTCTTCAAAATTGAAAATTTGTAGTAGCTATTTCATACATCAGAGATCAATTTTTCTCTGCAGTTAGAATGATTAGAATTGTAACTTTTCGTCATGAAAAGCAAAAGAACCTTCTTTTGAACCGTTATTCTGCTAGGAAGGAACTTGAATACGAGCTTTTTAGGTTCATCATGATACATAAATGCCAAGGAAAATTATGCATATAAATTTTGGAAAAATAATAATTTGATACCTATTTTTTTTTAAACAATCACCCGATAATCTCTATTAATAATTAAATATTATATTTAGATGATTACTTTTTTCACCCATTATCTAGAGACAAAAATACTAATACTAGTTTGTGTATCTTCTTTCTCATAATGAAGTACCTAAGCAGTCAAGTAATTAACCAACGACTACAATAATTTTTGGAGTGGCAATTGGAGGTTCTTCTATTATGCTTCTTGTGCTATTGTCCTGGCAGCATTTTGTGTTTTCCGCTAGAAGAGAAGGGCAGAAAGAGCAATATCTTGAAACAACCCTTTAGGCAACTCAGTTCCTGCACAGCCACATGGAATTCTGTGGATTTATATTAATTTACCCAAAATGCAGGAAACTGGGATCCAAGTAAAAGCAACTGCTGGCACTCCTCAGTTAAAAGCAGCAAAGCAGTTCTCTTTTAAGGAAATTAAGAAATGCACAAACAACTTCTCACAAGCCAATGATATTCGATAATGTCTTGAATGTTTATGGAAAGGTCTTGAATGTTTCTTGTTAACACAGATGACCGGTGAGAACTATTCTTAAGAGAACAACAAAGTTTAACCTTGCAACAATCATGACAGGTCACTATTATTTTCATAATAGTGCACAAGTATGATTTAGTTACCTGGCAGAAGAATTTTTATTTACAAAACAATAATAAGTTGAATGGTTAACAAGTTAACCAAATTGAATTTCAATAATATTCATAGTACTATACGAGCTAAATAATTTGTCACTTAGCCACATTGTGATTTGATTTTGGAAGATCTCCGATAGATCCTTATTCTAATACTCCCATGTTTATAACCATGATAGCATGATCTTTTTACTCCTTCATACGAACTTGCGTGTCAGAGCCACTGGCTCTTATCATCTGATGCATTTGGAACTTGAAGCTAAGTAAATGTTCACAGGCTTAACAGGGAACTATTCCCACTGGAAGTGGTAGCCATAAAGCAAGAATCGGAACCTTGTGGGATTCTGCTCTGTGTGTGTGTGTGAGAACTATTCCCACTGGGCAAGTGGCAGCCATAAAGTAAGAATTCGAACCTTTTCTGCTGTTTGTCTCCAGTTTATTGGTATTCACATCCAAAGGACATTGACAAAGCACTAAACTATATCTGCTTCTGAAAAATAAATTAACTTAAATCCTAGTTTCATTTCTTATAAAATGTGATATTCAAATCTGTAAAATAAGATATGCCAAATTCATAACACGGTATTTACTGTACCAAATAACTGATAACATGTATGCAGGGAAATGTCGAATTGCGTTGAGCAGGAGCACAAGGCTGAAAGTAGCCCTTGGTGCTGCTGCCAGGGGTTTGGCATATCTTCATGAACATGCTGGTCCCCACACTATACAGGGACATCAAGTCAAACAACATTTGCTAGATGAGGACTATAATGCTAAAGTTTCTGATTACCGTCTCTCCAAGTCTACCTTAGATGATGATAAAGATCATGATGCCAATCAAGTTAAAGGAACAATGGTTTGTATATATATACATCTTCTACGAATTTTTACTACAAAAGAAGCAACAAAATTACTAATTGGAATTTTTCAAATGCGTGGAGACAGAATATGATTGATTGCATGCTTTTGCAGAGTTTTAAAATATTTTTTCATCTAATTTTTTTCTGAAATGAGAATTTTCATGAATTTATGTAAGCATCTAAGCTCTTCCAGTACAACACATACCAAGACAAGGAAAACACATCGTCTGTCTGGGGCAAAATCTAGTTTTCAAAATCTTATGCATTGGAGAAAACCTCATTGAACTTTAGTGATGACTGATGAATGCATTCAATTTGTTAATGTAGGACTACTTGGATCCAGATTATTATACTAGTCAGCGGTTAACTGAAAAGAGTGATGGAGCTAATTACTGCAAAAAAGCCAATACAACGAGGAAAATACATTGTGAAAGTGGTCAGGAGTACAATATATAAGACAAAAGACTTGTATGGTCTTCACGAAACGAAACTATTGATCCAGCCATCTGTTCAGGATCAACATTGGAGGGTTTTGAGAAGTTTGTGGACCTTGCAATGGAGTGTCTTAAATAGTCAGGAGTCAACAGGCCGCGATGAGTGAAGTGGATAAAGAAATCGAAGACAGGCTGTGATCTGTTGGTTGAACCTAACATCTGACTCAATAACATCCACTTCATCCAGTTATGGATTTCAGGAGGTAAGTATAGTGGGTTCCCAACAGGACCACCATTACAGCAATTAATCTTTTGGTTCAAGTGCAGAACATTTATATTCAAAAAGTCAGCATTAATAAAATAGCTTAGTGCAAAAGAAATAAACTAATAAAATAGATAATATTCATGAAAGAATTTGTATTTTCCACTAGAAAACTCTACGACATCAGAATCACATCCAAGTCTTAACAAGGGAGCATAACAATAAGCCAAATTTGGTATTCAAGCAACCATACTGTAATGCATATTAGTTTTATAACAGCAACCAGAATAAAATAGGAGTTAAGAGCTTAAATCACGACAGCAGAGTCAAAAGTCGCAAAGGTTCAAAAGGCTTCGTAGGCCAACAATAGAGAATGTTGTCAGCATAGCAAAGAGAGCTTGACAACGTTCAGCTCACATTTTTGGGATATGTTTCACATACATCTTCTCTTTTTTTCTTCACATGTAACTTTCCCATCCTCTCTATAATAATGTCTTGCCCTAGAAATGGGAATGGCTTAAACGTATATCTAAAAAATTGGTTCAACCTATCATTTGTTCTTAACCCAAAAGAATCCGATACTACACTTGACATTTATCCATGAAGCATCCTATATATTTTCTTTATCCAATTTAGTAGGCACTGGAGGCTTTGGTTATGTATGCAAAGGATCTTCTCATTTTGTGTGTGCAACGCACTGCAAAGGGATTTACTCATGAATAATAGAACAAAATTGAAACTCAAATCATGTTGTTCACCTTTTCACTGATATATAAACGATCTCAATTTCCAGAGAACAAAGATATTAGCCGATAATGAAACTAAACCGAATTTGATGTCAAGAAGCGAAGTTGGTTTCTAACCGAAGCTAAACTGTATTCTACAAACAAGCGTTTCCAATTAGAAGAAAACTGTCTAGCTCAAAATCTTTCAAACATAACTGCATCGACGAAAATCTTCGACTCTGTTCAGATAACTATTGCTGAAATTCAGAAGCAAAATTGAAAAAAAAAAAAGATTGGTCCAATCCACAAAACCCAAACACGTTACAATTCGATAGCAATTCAGGTACATAACAGAGTTTCCTGGCGAGAACGAGCACGATCGGCTATTGATGTAATCAACCATTATAATATACACAAACACAGTGAAAAGGGAAAAAGGAGAATTCACCGAAAGAGGCGAGTGGATTGCAGAGGACGTGGTCAGCGCTTGGCGGAGTTGTTATCATAATCGACGATCTCGGAATCGGTGACGGATCTGGAGTGCTGGACGATGGAGCGACCGATGGAGTTGATCCAGTCTTCCTTCTCCTTCTCGGAATCGGCTATGAAGTACATAGTGTCAGAGCGCGTGGAAAGCTCGAACGCGTTTGGCTTGTTGAGGATATCTTCGGCGCCTTTGACGGTGAGACACGTGGCGACGGGGATGACGCCGCGTGGCCGAGAGGCGCGTGTGACGGCAGAGTCCTTGAACCAGAAGAGTTTGCCCTGCTTAAGGACGAACCAACGGCGGCGCCAAGTCTTGATGTACTCGCCCTGCTTGGTGAGCCAGCCGGTTCGCTCGGGGTTGGACCAGAATTCGACGCCGTCGTAGTCGGTGGTATTGTCCGACATGCCGGTCGCCGCGCGCCACAGGCTCGCCATCGGAGTGGAAGATGAGAGCGTGGAGAGACAGAGAGAATAAGAGCTGAGGACAAACAAGGACAAACCACTCACTCACATTCCGTCAGCTCTTTGCCAGTAGCTTTCTAGGGTGTGCAAATCAAATACTTAATAAGACAAGTTTAAAAAATAAATCAAACTTAACAAATGTTTATAAATATATGTGCATACATAATATTAATATATTAATATAGTTTTTAAATAACATTTATATATAAGTATGTAAGGGTTTAATATTTAAAAAATATATCTTATACAATAAGTTAGTTTAATCTATAGTGACTTCAAATATTTTACTTGAAGTCCTGAAATAAGTTAGTTGATGTAATTCTTTTTCATTTGGTTGCTTGAAGTCCTGAAATGAATTTGACTTCAAATTTAGTTGCAATTCTTTGCTACAGCTGGTGTCAATATCAAAGTTCATCAGGATGGTTGTGTTTTTTCATACCGTTTCAAGATATTTATTAAAAAAATAATTGAACTGTAAATAATTATTAGAAAATGAAGATATTGATCTCGTGTAAGGTTGATGTAAGATATCAAATATATTTTTCTCGTACTATAATAAACTCTAATAATATATTAAAAAATAAGTTTAAATTTAACTTATTTTTATAAAATCAATTTATGGAATGAAAATTGTGTCTACTTATAAATTAATTTTATCTTTAATCTGTATATGATTTTTTACTTTATTTCTTGCATATGTTATTTATGAATATTAAAAACTTTGAATTTCTAAAAAATAAAGACTTTAAATTAATTATTAAAATAGGTAACTCACTTTTTGCGAATTAGTAATGTCAGATAAATATTCGGAATGTTTTAGTATAAAGTACAAATTTTCCATTTATCTTCAATCAACTTTATTAACGTGGTGAAATTACTTAAAAAAAAACTTAATTTTGTAAAATTTAATTGATAAATTTAAGTATATTTAATTATATAAAATAAATCATTTATTAATTTATTTCAAAAAGTTTAAATAATATACTTTTTCAATATTAGTATATATTGGTTTCAAATACATTTTCTAGAAAAAAAATAAAGAAAGAAAGGTTAAATAAAGTCGCCACTTAAACATTAAAGTCTTGTTAAGGTGACACAAAACACCTTACTAAAATAATAAAAATGCTCAGGTGATCATTAAAATTTTAAGGTAATAGATCAATAAATTTGCAGAGTCTAGAAGCTACAATGGGACTGATAACTCTCAATACTTGAAATTCTTAATAGTCTAAATACTACAAGAGTTTGGGAGAGTAGTGTACTATCCGACCATCAGAAAGAGTGGCCGACAATTCCAAATACCCAAACATGGAGACATGGCCGACAACTCTACTATCTGGCCACCAGAAGGAGTGGCTGACAACTCTCAATATTCAAACCAGGAGGCATGGCCGATAACTCCACTATCCGGCCACCAGAAGGAGTGGCCGACAACTCCCAATACCCAATATAGGAGACATAGCCGACAACTCCACTACCCGACCACCAAAAGGAGTGGCCGACAACTCCCAATACCCAAACTAGGAGACATGCCCAACAACTCCACTATCTAGCCACCAAAAGGAGTGGCCGACAACTCCCAATACCCAAACCAAGAGACATGGCCTACAACTCAACTACCCCGGCACCAGAAGAAGTGGTCGACAACTCCCCATACTCGAAACTCTCAGTAGTCTCAAGACTACAATAGTTTGGTAGAGTAGTGTACTATTCGACCACCAGAAAGATGGGCTGACAACTCCCAATACTTGAAACTCTTAGTAGTCTAAAGACTACAAGAGTCTGGGAGAGTAGTGTACTATCCGACCACCAGAAGGAGTGGCCGACAACTCTCAATACCCAAACCAGGAGCCATGGCCGATAACTCCACTACTCAACCACCAGAAGGAGTGACCGACAAACTCCAATACTCGAGCCAGAAGGTATGGCCGAGAACTCTAACCACTAGAAACTCTTAGTAGTCTAAAGACTATAAGAGTCTCGGAGACTAATGTACTATACGACCACTAGGAGGAGTGGCCAACAACCCCCAATACTCAAACAGGGAGGTATACAACATCTACTCGACCTTCAGGATGGTAGGTTCACAACTAGGAACACGCATGGGCCGACAAGTATCCAACAACCTCTCACGAACCAGTTTCCACCTCTTTGCATTGGGAACCAACACTTGTCTTCTGACACATGTTCCAATAAACTGTGCATACCTTCCTGAAAAATAAGTAAACCACACGTCTTCCCTAACAGCCTAACAGGCTGTAGGAAAAAACAATCCCAGTATCTTCCCTAACAGCCTAACAGGCTGTAGTAAAAAACAATCCTAGTAGCAGAGACTGCACATCTTCCCCTGACAAGCATGCAAAAGCAAGATATCCTCCTGACAGGGATGATACGCCGACACAGAGGTTGCACGTCTTCTCCTGTTGGAGGAGCAATGATAACACGTATTGGTATAAATAACAAGTAGGAAAAGAGAAAGTGTATTTTTTGGCTGAGATCTTATTTAGATAATTGAAACCCTTGAGAGCCAAATACCAGCAACCGGAGAACACCATCACCCTCAACCTATATACTTAAAACCGGAGCTTTACCTAGGACTGAGATAGTTGATCCATTGTACCCTTGTTCTCAGCCTCTAGGCTCCGCAAGAATATTTATTGTTCTTGGCCCTTAGGCTTTGTAAGAACATATAATAATTATGAAGTAGATCAAATCTCAAAGTGATGAAATACACTATTAATGTAGGAATATGATAATGTTGTGTATTTAACAAATGTTAGATATGTATGTTTTTGTATAAATGATGTGATGTATAAAATAATAAATTGATTATTATATTTTGGTAAGATATGTGTTAATGTGGAAATGTATAATATATATGTTGGTATGTGTGTGGTTTAAGCCTATACTTATGACTTTAAATGAGCGGTTTAAATGACTTTTATTGAATAATGTTAAGATATTATGAGTTGATATCATATTTTGTGTGACCTGATAATAAAGGTAAAAATTATATTAATAAAAGTATAATTTAATGTTGTATAATCATGTAAACACGAGTTTAGATGATGGAAAAACTAAATAAAACTTATACTTTATATAATATATAATAACATATGAACATAACTTGATAATCATTGTATATTTAACTTAATAATAAATAGTATGTATATTTTTACATTAAGAACATATATCAAGTAAAGTATGATAAATTCAGGATATGTCTTAGTTTTTAATAGAATTTATTTATCATAGTTGTAGTTGAAGTATAAGTAGATTATACACTAAAGAAAGATACATGCCACCTACATTTTTATTAATGTTATGATTTTTATTTTATTTGATAAAGGATAGAATAATTGTAAGCTAACATTATAATTATCTTACAAGAATATCTTATGTAAGACCTTAAAGATAAATTCATATATAATTAGATATTTTTAATTCTATCAATATGTATTATTTAGTTAGTTTTAATTGTTACTTATAGAATTTTGATACCATTGCCAAGATAAATATATATATTTATATTAAAATTTCGTGAGAAGACCATGATGCATAAAATATTTTGGGTACAATAAATCCTAGATCTACACCATAGAATAAAACAAGCAAACTTATCCGATATTATAATATTTGTCATGCTACAAGAAAACCATCATCACATACACACTTAAAATAACATTGATAAAACCCACTTGAAAAAAAGGGGAAAAAATCAAATCATTTAAAAATACGAGGAAATTGAACTTAAATAAAAGGTTAAAATGGAGTTACCAAATCGAGACAAAAATAAATTCAGTCATTAAACTTTTATGAAATTATAATTTTTCAATAAAATTATTTTTAGGCAATTGATAAAAGTAATTATGTTTAAATAATATTTTTATATCAAAATTATTTTAATTAATACGATATATTTATAAATGCTTTAGACTTTAGTAGTATTTGTTTAAAAATAATATTTAATTATATTGTATACGCTATTTTTAATTATAATTTTATATAATAGAATACAACAGACTAATTAAAAAATATATTAATTTGTTTTGGTGTAGTGAAAAACATATCTGCCTGATTGCTACCTAACAAATTCAGTTCAATGTGAAATTCTTCTCCCGCGCAGCGCGAGGCAGTTGCTGCTCCGTCCGGTAACACTCGCCATATTAATTTATTATCAAAAATGATTATAAATTTTATAATTGCTTAAATCGAGAAGTTGAATATTCTGTAGTGATTCATGGTTTTGCCTGAACCGTTAGAAAAACTGGTGCTGTGGCGGCCGGAAATCGCTTCCGGCAGCGAGACACGGCGGTGAATGTTGAAGCTAATAGGAGACGGAGGAAAAGTACAATACAAGAGGAAACTGTTGTAATAAGATGGGTAACATTCAAATATACTAGTATTTTTATGCATCAGACAACAACTTTTGGCATTTATACAAGTACTTTTTTGTTTATTCTACCAATGAAGTAAAATTTGAAGTTGATACGAAAACAAAAAGTTGTGAAATTAGTGTACTGTCACATTCAGTTTCATAGTGTAATTACAGTGCAGTGTCATATCATAATTTTCATTCAGCGCAAGAAAATGGTTATGTAGGGATCAATTTGTTCAATTGAAAACCATTTCCATTCCCATGGCCAACGAAAACCCTAGCGAGGAGGTTGTGTGCGTGACCGGCGCAAACGGTTTCATCGGTTCGTGGCTGGTTCGAACCCTCTTGGAGAACCAAAACCATAGCTACACCATCCACGCCGCCGTCTTCCCCGGCTCCGACGCCTCTCATCTCTTCACCCTCCATCCCACCGCCGCCTCCCGCATCACCGTCTTCCCCGCCGACCTCCTCGACGCTGCCTCCATCTTCCGCGCCGTCTCCGGATGCTCCGGCGTATTCCACGTGGCGTCCCCCTGCACGCTGGAGGACCCCGCGGACCCTCAAAGTGAGCTTCTAGAGCCCGCCGTGCAGGGCACGCTGAACGTGCTGGAAGCCGCGAGGCGCGTGGGCGTGCGGCGCGTGGTGCTCACGTCCTCGATCTCCGCGATGGTGCCGAACCCGGGGTGGCCGGCGGGAAGGGTGATGGACGAGGAGTCGTGGACGGACGTAGAGTTCTGCAGGGGGAGAGGGAAGTGGTACCCGGTGGCGAAGACGGAGGCAGAGAGGGCGGCGTGGAAGTTCGAGGGTGTTGAGGTGGTGGCGGTTCTGCCGGCGACGTGTCTGGGGCCGCTGCTGCAGCCGGAGCTGAACGCCAGCTCCGGCGTGCTGCAGAGGCTGATGATGGGGTCGAAGGAGACGCAGGAGTATCACTGGTTGGGTGCGGTGCATGTGAAGGACGTGGCTAAAGCTCATGTGTTGCTCTACGAAACTCCCTCTGCTGCTGGTAGATATCTCTGCACCAACGGTATCTACCAGTTTTCTAGTTTTGCTGCCCGTGTCTCTGAATTGTACCCTGAATTCCCTATCCACAGGTTTGATTATTTGCTCCTTTTTCTTAATTTAATTTAAGAGAAAGTTTAATTAAAAAATTCAGGGTGTGGTTCTTATTTGAATTTAAAGAGACACTTTAATTAGAAAGCTATGAGAATGCAGAAGTTTCTTTACACTGTTATCCGATTATAGATCAAGATTGCTGCATACGGTAAGAGTGTAAACTTTGTAATAACTAATTTAAGTTCTGATAATAGGCCATTTATGAAGATGAGTTATAAGTTCTTATATTGTTTCAAGTTTCATCTTAAAGCTAATTGATATTGGACAAATTTTCCAACAAGTATATAAGCAGAACTCCAAAAATTGGAAGAGACGATGTGAGAAATAATGCATATCGTAGTTTGTGAAAAAACGTAGATGGGTGAATTTTATGAAAATACTAAAATAGTTTTGCTATAGAGATATGGTAGGAAGATGGCAAGTGAATGTTATAATAATATTGTAATTGACCATAGGTCTTTGGTTTTTTTACATGGTTTATATGAACTTATTGTCTAGGAGACTTTTGATTCAACCCCCCACAGAGTAGGTTTCTGAATACATTGGAGAACTTAGGGTTGGATGGGGTTTAGACGATTCAATCCATCCTCTTGTCCTTAAAATTACTTACATCGTTTTTGAGAAACACAGGTAAATAATGTTTTTCTTTTTCTATATAGTAGAGCTAAGGTTCCTACCAGATTTATATAAAACCAGGGATTTTCTAATTAAACAAGATAGAATTCATATTTAAGTTTTATTTGTGTAAAGCTGCCAACTTCTCTGAGCAAGAACTACATGCAGGTTCCCAGAAGAAACACAACCTGGCCTGATTCCATGTAAAGATGCAGCAAGGAGACTAATAGACTTGGGCCTTGTCTTCACACCAATACAAGATGCTGTGAGAGAAGCAGCAGAGAGCCTTATAGCTAAAGGCTTCCTGCAGCGCCCACCCTCACAGAGTAATTAGTTTTCATTCAGTTTTCTCGTCAGCAAACGTAATCACTGCTTTATTTTTTTATGTTTGATAAGAGGTTGAAGTAATAATGAATGCCATTATGTCAAGCTTATCAAGGTAGAAGTAGAGTAATTTATTTCTTATTTTTGTTATTTTGATGCCTTCTTTTGGAGAGTAATTTTCACGGTCACTTATGCTGTATCACTATCACCTGTCAAGATGTCCTGACTTAGTATTGTTGTTACTAAGTTCATTTTATGAACATGGATTTTGGTTTGGATTTAAAGTAAAGAAGTGAGTTTAGTGAAAGGTGGAAGTGTATTTATCTTTATTTGAGTTAACGTAATTCGTAATACAGTGTCAAAATTAAGAATAGATATACTCTTACTTGTCACTTATCCACTTTCCCCCTGAGAAGATTCAAATCCAAGGACAACCGCTGTCAATTGTTCATAATAGCCCCAAAACCTAAGATCATATGAAATTCAACAGGATTCTAGTTTTAGCATATGATAATATAAAGGGACAATATTATATAATCAGTCTTTTTACTTGACCAAAAAGTATTTTGCCATAGAATACAAAGAAATACGCAACATGCTAGAGAAATAGTCACATGAAGTCAAATTTATTTAAAGTGAAATATTTCGTAAAGAATCTGGGAGTCATTTTGCTCTTGCAATTTTCCGAAACATTTGCAAAAGAGACGTATCCTATTTATTTTTGCCGAGATGAATACCCTGTGGAAAAATTATAAGATGTAGCTTGTAGTTGAAGTGTTCCATAGTTTGTAGTTTATGTTGCAATCTCCCATGTTTTGGATGTTAGCATGTTGACTAAGGAGGTCTCATAAATGCAATTTCCATTGATCATGGTCAACTCCTTATCAGCACTTCTTTTAATATCCAAACCATTAAACTAGAGGGGTTTTGTAGCGTTCACATGTAATCTGATAATAACAATGGAGGATTCTTGAACCATTATTCCGTTAAATCAAGTTGCTAAAGTTATAAAAGCGATGGTCAGTTTGTCACAGGCTTTTGCCATGCTCATACATATATGAATAGAAAAATATCAAAATTTTGCGTACTCAAATGACTGTATAGAACACGAAGATAGAATTGAAGACAGAATTCACTGTGGCTTTCAGGCCCTGTTCTCGTCAATCATGGCTCCAGCTAATAATAAGAATAAATTGATGGAAATATTTTTGTATTATGTTTAAGGCAAAGAAGGACAATTCAGGGGAACAAAATGCTGTTTTTAATTATGTAGTAATTCTAATTATAATTAGAATAAAGTAAAAAGGAAAGAACACAAGTTAATTCCACTGATTGAACTACAAACTGAAATTGGTTGGAAGAAAATATAAAAGAAACATATTATAGATCATTGATAAGACTAGTAAAACACATTAAAACGGGACAACCTCCTATCCTTTATATTTTGACTGAAAAAAAGAACAAAGACAGAATTTTTTAATTGCTCGGTCGAAACATTAGAACAACTTGTATTTCTAAAACGAAGTTCAAAAGCCTTTCTTGAGAACACGCTAACTTGCAATGAATTCTTCATAAAACTTTGGTTTTGAACTTTGATGATGAACTCATAGCAATAAATAACTCTACCAAGGAGAAATAATATATAATAGAAAATGATATTAGCTATAAAATCTTTCGAGCAACCAAATTATCTGTAAAAAAGTGTTGATATCGAATTCCAAGGCACAAGAAGTGAGCTTGTGGGCGAGATCCGCAGATGGTGGTAAAGCAACGAGAAGGAAGCTATGAAGAAAGGCATTCTCAACTCGCAGGGGCTACAATTTCCCTAGCATTAAGGGTCAGATCACGAGGCATAATTTAGTATTTACATTCCTATAACGTCCACACCGGCGCTTCACAATGACCAATGTTCATGTTCCACTACAAACATGTACAGAAGAAGAACGTGGAACTATTTTCCCTCCTTGGATCTGTATATCATTAAATTTCGACCTTAAATTCCACAAAACATTTCTCCTCCTCTCTCCTCTGTTCACTTGTACCTCTTTTTGTTCCTTTCTCTTCTATGCCATTATGGGAAACGAAGCTCAAGACCAACAATACTCAAAAAAGTTGCAAGCATATGCTTACAACCAAAAGCACAATCTGAAGCCTATTTTGCTAGTCATACTCACTAACCTTGCCACCATTTACATCTTCACTGGTCCATTTAGCTTTTTGTACCACTCCTCTGCGAGTCCTCGTGACTCCAACTCCATCTTGCAGGAACTCGACTCCACCAAAGCTCAACTCGCTGCCACTCACTCACTCTTGTCTGAACTACACCACAGACTCAACTCCTCTAACTTGCTTGTCCAGGCACTGCTTATCGACCTCACGCGTCAACAAGAAAAACAATCCAATAGTGCTGACCAGAACCAAGTGAGTTTGAAGTTAGGGAATGATGAGCTTACTTTTGCACTTGGCCCTCACAAACTCCCTTTTGGGTACTCACAAATGATAGGGTCAGATGAGATTCACACACATGTTGGTGCATTCTGCATGAGGCTCCATGATGAGTTAAGCAGATATATGACATATGAGATTGGAGGGGAGTGCCCTATGGATTATGTGCTTGCAGAAAGGCTCATTCTCAAAGGGTGTGAGCCTATCCCTCGTAGGAGATGTCACCCCAAGTCTCCTGCAAATTATGTGGAGCCAACACCTTTGCCTGACAGCCTTTGGTCAACCCCACCAGACACCAGCATTCTATGGGAGGCTTATGCTTGTAAAAGTTACCAGTGCCTTGTTGACAGAAAGAATAAGCCTGGCTCGTATAACTGCAAGAATTGCTTTGATTTGCAAGGGGAAGAGAGGAGTAGGTGGATCTTTGATAATGGTGGACTTAGTTTTGGAATAGACCAAGTTCTTGCAGCCAAAGCTGCAGGGACAATTCGAATTGGACTTGACATTGGTGGTGGAACTGGTACTTTTGCTGCAAGGATGAGGGAAAGGAATGTGATCATCATCACAAGCTCACTGAATTTGGATGCTCCTTTCAACAACATCATTGCATCAAGGGGTTTGATACCGATGCATATTAGCATCTCTCAAAGGTTTCCATTCTTTGACAACACCCTGGATATTGTACACTCCATGGAGGTCTTGAGTAATTGGATACCAGACACCATGCTTGAGTTTGTACTATTCGATATATACAGGGTGTTGAGGCCAGGTGGTCTCTTCTGGCTTGATCATTTCTTTTGCTTTGAGTCACAACTCAATAAAACTTACGTGCCAATGTTGGATCGAATTGGATTCAATAGATTGAGGTGGCACGTTGGAACCAAACTTGATGGTGGGGTTCACAAGAATGTGTTGTACATTTCATCCCTAATGGAGAAACCCATGACTTGAGGGTAAGTGTATGAATGCAAAGATAACTTACGGAAGTTTTTTTTATTACCTTGCGAGAAAAAGTTAAGATCTTGACCAAATTCTAAGTCCTTATACTGTTAAGATAAATAGTTTTTCAGTCCTATCAATATCTTGCATTAGTGGTGATTGTCGTGAGTTTCATAGTCTTCCAACCAAATTATGAGCAACGAAGACAATGGAACTGATTAATGACGATAAAGGTTTTGATACTTTACGTAACATCATTCGTTTAAGCCATTTGTTGTCACTATAATTAAAATAAAAAGGTTGAGCTAAATGTAACATCTAAGATGTTATTGTCAAAATGGTACTTTGTTCCCTTATTTTCAGCAAAACATGTGGTGCAACCTATTTACAACTTACTTAAATATTTTTTATCAGAAGTAAATTTTATACATCTGTGTTGATTACAGATAGTGTAAAAGAAAAGCCATAGAACTCATTCATAAATTGAGAAATCACGCCCATATATGAAAAAAGTCTATATTTTGTATGTTCCATATCCGAACCTATACTCGTTCAACATTTTTCATATCTTTAGAGGGAAAGAGAAGGAAAATAAATGATAAAGAAGGAAAGGTGAACCATGTTACACACATATACTCAGAAGCTAACTATCACAAACTCTAATTCTACAATTTCTACTTTTCTTTTTTGGCCTAGAAATGCTAATAAACAAAAGTCTCTTGGCTTCAATCTGGAGAAAAAGACTAGCTTAACTAGGCTCACTTTTTGAACATAAATGTTCTGCACTTGAACCAACAGATTCATTGCTGTAAGGGTGGTCTTGTTGGGAACTCACTATACTTACCTCCTGAAATCTATGACTGGATGAAGTGGATGCTACTGATTCTGATGTTAGGTTCAAACCAACAGATCGCAACATGTCTTCAATTTCCATAACCACTTCACTCATTGTTGGCCTTTCCACTCCTGACTCTTTAAGACACTCCATTGCAAGGTCCACAAACTTCTCAAAACCCTCCAGTGTTGATCCTGAACAAATGGATGGATCAATAGTTTCGTGAAGACCATACAAGTCTTTTGTCTTATCCATTGTATTCCTGACCACTTTCACAATGTATTTCCCTCGTTCTATTGGCTTTTTTGCAGTAATTAGCTCCAGCATTAGCACTCCAAAACTATAGACATCACTCTTTTCAGTCAACCGCTGACTAGTATAATAATCTGGATCCAAGTAGCCCTACATTAACAAATTGAACCCATTCTCATCAGTCATCACTAAAGTTCAATGAGATTTTCTCCAATGCAAAAGATTTTGAAAACTAGATTTTGCTCCACAGACAGATGATGTGTTGGTATGTGTTGCACTAGAAGAGCTTAAATGCTTACATAAGTTCATGAAAATTCTCAATTAAGAAAAGATCTAGATGAAAATTATTTTAAAACTCTGCAAAAGCGTGCAATAAATGATATTAAACCTCCACGTATTTGAAAATTTTGAATCAGTAATTTGGCTGCTTCTTTTATAGTATAAATGCGTAGAAGATATATATATGTATATACAAACCATTGTTCCTTTTACTTGAGTGGTAACATGATCTTTATCATCATCTAAGATAGACTTGGAGAGACCGAAATCAGAAACTTTAGCATTATAGTTCTCATCTAGCAAAATGTTGTTTGACTTGATGTCCCTGTGTATAATAGGGGGATCGGCATGTTCATGAAGATAAGCCAAACCCCTGGCAGCACCAAGGGCTACTTTCAGCCTTCTGCTCCAGCTCAACGCATTTCCACATTTCCCTACATAGATCATATGCTTGTTATTACTTATCAAGTGCAGTAAATACCGAGTTATGAATTTGACATATCTTATTAAGCAACCATTTACAGATTTGAATATCATATTTATAAGTAATGAAACACTGGAACTAGGATTTAAGTTAATTTATCCTTGAGAAGCAGATATAGTTTAGTGCTTTGTCAATGTCCTTTGGATGACACTTAGGAAACTGAATAGTGAGTACTGACCAAAAGATGAATGTAATGCTGTAAGTATCAAACTGAAAATATATAAGTACATGTGAGAGCATCCTTCAAAGTTCCATTAGGAACAAACTCGTAAACCAGCATTTGTTCTTCTTGTTCAAAGCAGAATCCCACAAGGCTAACCAAATTTTTGTGGTGGACCCGTGAAAGGAGTTCAATTTCAGCTTTGAATTCTTGCGCTCCCTGCTTTGATTCTTTTTGAGCTCGCTTTATGGCTACCACTTGCCCAGTTGGAAGAGTTCCCCGGTAAACCTGTGAACATTTACTTATTAGTCTGCTGTTAGAAGAATATAGTTAAATTTCTGTCAATAAATGTAACCTTTATAACATGTTCTTATAATTTTTTTTGCTAATGAAGGACTAGCATGTCTTTATTAATGGTACCTTCAAGCTCCAAGTGCATACAATAGTTAGAAATGTGGGGAAAATAGAATATGAAACTATCAGAGGAGATCTTCCAAAAATTAATGACTATGCGGCATTCAAGTTATTATTACTTAGCAAGAGAGTTTATGTCTAATTCGACTTCACAAAACAAGATGATATTTGTATATCCTACTATATATTATAATTTGACATAATCTCTAATTGATGTGGGATCTCTAATATTATTGTTTTGGAAATAAAAGTTCTTGTGCCAAGTGTGTCTGAATCACAGTTGTGCACTATTATGAAAATAAGTATAGGGTGAGAAGTCCATGACCAGTCATGTATGGTTTCAAGGTTAAACTTTGTTGTTCTCTTAAGAATAGTTCTCATCTGTCATGTATGTATCTATTTATAATTCATAGCAGCACATTAAAGTTAACAAGAAACATTCAAGACCTTTCCATAACCCCCTGATCCAATATCATTGGCTTGTGAGAAGTTGTTTGTGTATTTCTTAATTTCCTTAAAAGAGAACTGCCTTGCTGCTTTTAACTGAGGGATGCCGCAGTTGCTTTTACTAGGATCCCAGTTTCCTGCATTTTGTGTAAATTAATATAAATCCACAGAATTCCATGTGGCTGTGCAGGAACTGAGTTTAGAATTATTTACCAAAAGGATTGCTTCGAGATATTGCTCTTTCTGCCCTTCTCCTCTGGCGGAAAGCATAAAAACCTGCCAGGGCTAATAGCACTAACATAAGAGAAGAACCTCCAATTGCTACTCCAATAATTATTGCAGTGCTTGATGAATTACTTGACTGCTTAGGCCCTTTATTATGAGAAGAAGATACACAAATTAGTATAGGTATTTCTGTGTCTAGATAGTAGGGTGAAAAAGTTAGTAGTGTAGTTATGATCACCTTGGTTTCCAGCAATAAAATTAAATGCACTATTAGCACTTAGGTTGCCAAGCAAGGAGCTTATATTGGATTTTTCTTGTTGGCTGAAATGATTTTGGTCTAGTGGGAAAATTTGTACTGAAAACTCAAAACTTTGAAATGGATCTTTAGTTGAAAGCATTACAGAAACTGAATCGACAGGTAGACGATGTGATTGAAATTCATGCAATAGATCTTCCTCCAGGAGTGTTGTATTACTCCATTGAAAATAGGAAGGGGCTCTGCAAGTCAAAGTTCCACTATATGGATATCCACATTTGCAGTTCGGGCTGAGAATCTGATCTGGGCTGCAACTACCTTGTTGACAGTTATTTTGTGGTTTTGTATGGAAGATATTGAGGCTGTTGCAGTAATCCTCCATACTTCCTGTTTCTGTGCAAATCGGATTCTGTGTGAGTCTGCAGACAAAATTGCCGTCAATACTTAATAGTTAGTAGTTCAGTCATATAAAAGGGCTAAAAAAGAAAGACATGTATATATTGAATCTTATGCTTCAAAAGAAGGCTAAACTTGTATGAGGTAACAAATAAGCTATGTACCAAAAAGGTCCAGAACCATTAACAAGTATGGCTTACATTATCCTGATATGTGGACGATCATTTGATTGCTTGAAGTCCTGAATTGAATTTGACCTTAAATCAATAAGTTGCAATTGTTTGCTATAGTTGGTGCCAATATCCAAGGTTCCACCAAGTTTGTTGTCTTTCAGCACACTGTGAATATGTTACATGTAAGAGCTTTTGTCATATATGTTACTTCAAAAGTGATGAATATGTAACAACTCTATGTTTTTATTTCTGATAGTAAAGATTGTAAGATTAATCATTAAACAGGTAACTCACACATTCTGTAAATTGGCAAGGCTAAATAAAAGATTTGGAATGGTTCCAACCAGGTACAAACTCTCCATTTGTCTGCCAACCATCATAAGAGTAAACTTTATTGAAGTGAGGAAACCATATGCACAGAGAACTCAAGAGTGAAACAAGTGCAAAAGAAAGACTTACAATGTTGTTAAATTCTTCAGATTCAGAAGCCACAGCGGAAAGCTTGACTGATCAAAGCTATTGTGGCTCAGATCCCTTCAAAACAGATTTTGAAGAATTAACCCATTTGTCAAACAAGAAACATTCATTTTAAATAAGAAAGGTTGATTAATAACTTTACAAAACTTTCACGGACAAATACTTTGTTACTAACAAGTATTTTAGGGAGCTCATCCCAGTAAGGTTTGGCAGAGCACCTTGCAGCTTATTGTTGGACAACAACCTGAAAAAATTAAAAAGTATAAAACCAAAAATCTTTCTGTACAAAGATTGAATTTCCCCTGCTGCTGATACCAAAATATGGATAAAGAAGAATAAAACTCTAGTTGGCACATTATAATTTAGGTGCTAACAGGTCTGTGACATTGGTAAGGTTGTTGAGGCTCTGAGGCACATGTCCATCCAGTGAATTATTTTCCAAGCGCCTGATAGTCACAAAGATATATTTAAGCAAATGCCTCAAGCAAAATTCTAAGAAAATTTGTTTTTGAGGATTTAATATGGTCAAATAGTCACTCACACCAATGTCAAACTCGTAACTAGCCCAAGTGTTTCCGGAATGCTGCCAACCAGTTGATTGCTGTCAAAAATCCTGCCAGTAAACGTATTTCAGAATGTGTTAGAAAATGTGTTGTCAACATGTGTGTGTGCATGCCACATGTAAGTGTTTGCATGTCTATTCAGTTTTACAATATCACATTTAATATATTTTCACTATGGTCACATGAAGTTTCTGACATGTGACAAAGTTCATTTTATTGTTGCTTACAAATATATGAAAGTGGAATCATATTCAAAGGCTACAATGATAAATCTACAATGATAAATTTAAGAACAACTCTTACACATGTTTCAGAGTCATTTTCGAGCTAAACAGTTTCGGAGGAATTTCTCCTGAAAGCTTATTCTTCCCAAGATGACTGCAGACAACATTAGAAATATGTTAGACACATCTTTTATTGCATAAAGAAAAATCATTGACAAAGAAAAACTGGAAGCTGAAGAGAATTGATGTACAAGTGCAATGCATTGTGTAACATATCAAGACCAGGGGTGGTTCCACTAGATACTGGGATGGGTCCATCAAGCTGATTGTCAGCTAAATCTAGCCAAGTAAGATTTGACAGATTGCCAATAGAAGGGGGAATTGGTCCAGCAAAGTTGTTGGTGTTTAAAGATCTGCCATAAGAAGTTTCTGTTTCAGTGTATTTCCCAAGAATTCAACTTACCACCAAAAGGGTATTATTTGAATTGTCTAATAAAAAATAAATAAACAGCAAAAAATAATGCTTACAAGAATTCAAGGTGCTGTAGAGATCCTATTTCATCTGGAATAAGACCAGTAAAACCACAACCAACAAGAGTTCTGGGAGATAATTAGAAAGCACCAATGTTTGTTAGAACTTTTTCACCATGCTTGTTCATGAAAGGGTCATAGCCTACTCTTTATAAATTTCACAAAAAACCAATACTTCCTTACAATTTCGTTAGCTTCTTCAAGTTTCCAATTTCTGATGGAAGTGGTCCTGTTAGGCCCCTATTGTATGAGAGATCCCTGGAGAAGGAGAAAACAATTAGGAGACAAACAGTGTGAAAAAAGGTCTCTAAAGGGAATCATGATTCATTTGTAAACTCTTGGTGATCACATAGCCTAACATATGCTCAAGGATTTTGCAAACCTTTTCCTTTTTCTTTTAGCAGACCAGTTTATATATATGATTCCTTCAATCTAAATTCAAAAGCTTACAGATTATCCAATTCAGAGAGTGATCCAATATCTCCAGAAAGCTGGCCGGTCAAACCAATATCTGTCAATGATCTGCAGCACTAGCCAGAAGGTTATACCCTCTCAAAAAAAAGTATATACTAATTTAGGAAACAAAACAGAAACAGTCAAAAGTGATCTTACATGGAAACAACACGTGAGTTTCTGCAGTTAATGCCATACCAACCTTTGCAAGGATCTGAACCCACCCAGTTAGGAATTTGGTCTTGCCAAGAATCACTTAGAGACTTCAGGACTTCAACTGCATGACAATTTTACGTTAAAAACTCAAATTACATATCCAAACTTTTGAATAAAGTTGGACATGCATGCAGAAGGTAAGACTCATATCATATATAAGGAAGGCTTCTCAGTTCTCTCTATTGCATGAATAATCATGCATATACTTTACCAGTTTCTGAATTTAAGATGATAGAAAACATAGACAGAACATAACTTACGATCTTTAGTAATATCTTGTGCCACTGCAAACAACAAACAGTTGAAGGAAAGCAACAGTGGTATCAGTATTCTTTCACCCATTATCAATTAACTTGAAGCCAAACTCTCATAAGAACACTATAGAGCTGAATAACAAAATTCTATTCTTTAAAATCATCCACTCGCCACCTTATCCACTTATAGGGAAGTTAATGACAAAAAAAATTGATTTGAACTTTTCATCTTCTTCTTCCTGTTTTGTCATAAATTCATAACCGAGTCAATGTACTTTATTTTCCAATATAGCACTATCCATAGCTTGAATTCAACACACATGTCTTTTTATTGTTTGAAAAAAGAGCACTAATATTCATTAAACATACACTAAATACTTCGGAATTTCATATAATATATACTTTAAATATATATATATATATATATATATATATGTTTAACTTGATTATCGTATTATTATTTCTTTTATATACAAAATTTGATAGAAAGAATCAGATAATATATAATTATAATTCAATGATTAAATCAGTAAAAAAAAGACACATTTTGTTTTATATAAAGCAATAACGTAATAGTTTATATAATTTATATGAGTAATTTAAGTCCTGTATAATAATTTCTAACTGATTCAAGGTACACAAATTCTTATATAGAAAAGTATGGAAGATTTAAGATAGTTAAATTGGCTGGTGGAATCACAACGTAATTAATTAAAAAAAATCATGCATAGTTATATATATATATATATATATATATATATATATATATATATATATATATATGAAACTATGTTAGTTAAGTTACACTTTCAATAAGAATTTTTTATACAATACAAATTTAATCAATATCATAATTTATCAAAATTAAAATAATTTAAATTTTTATGTGATAATAAATATTTACATATTTTAAAATATGATAGTATATGTTAAAATTATGTGATGTAATAAAATTTTAATAATTTTGAAATTGTATAAAATTTTCTATACATGTTCTAATTAATAAGAATATTAAATTTAACCTTTTACATAAAGGCTTAAGGTGTAATTGATTAATTTTATATGCAGTGTAAAACTTGAATAAGTTTTACATTCGTTACCCAATGAACTTTTTATTTCAAATTGAATTAATTATTTTATTTAAATTCTTGTTTTATGTGTTTGTTAGGTTGTTTCACGTGTCAAACAATGAGTGCTGACCAACAATACTATTAAATGTTTCAATTACTTGTATTATATAAGACATTATAACATGATATAAAATATATGTTATTTTGATAAAAAAAAAATTAAGGAATAAAAAAATATAAAAACATGTCAGGATTTGACATTATCTAAGGACTTAATAAATAGTTAATTTATTAGGTATCTAATTTAAAGGTGAAATTTATTGAATACTAAAAGCAAAATTCAAGAAATAAAATTTATTTTAAAAAGTTCATATTACTTATGCATAGTTGCAATTTATTTTTTCTTTTACGTATTTTTAATTTAGTTCTTACATAGAAACTAAATTAAAAATGTGTTTAAGGCTCTTTAAACAAGCTCATCCATAATGTTTTCTAAGAGAAAAATAAATAAAAGATAAAATGAAATTTTCATAAGTTAAAATTAATTAATACAAAATTTTAAAAATAAAGATTTAGGGAAGTTATATATTTCTTTTACAAATTATATTATATATACATTGATTTTAACTTATGAATAATTTTAGTTTATGTTTCCTGAAAATTCTGGTGAATTTTTTGTGTGTGTGCAAACAACCTTTTATTTATAATGTGTATATATATATATATATATATATATATATATATATATATATATATATATATATATATATATATATAAATAAACAAGAAACAAATTAAGAGTTTGTAAAAATGAGTAAAGATAGCACATGTAAGGAGGCAATTTAATAATTCTAAATTTTGAACAAAGATTATAATTTTTATTTTACTTATAAAGTAAGTTTATATATGTAGAGACAGGGAAGACCCTAAAGTCCAAGTCCTCTTCAAATTTTCAAAACCATATAATTGTGATATATTAAAAAAAAAAAGGATGGGGACAATTTTGTTTCAAAAAGAAAGAAAGAATCAAAGGCTAATCCCTAACGTTAAGCTATTCCTCTGACCCTTTTAGCCCTAAAAGGAAATTGGGGAATTAAATATTAGGTATTCTAATAGCGATGTATTTGCAGATAATGCCTCAATAAAAAACCAAGAAAACTATTTGTGCATATAATATTTTAATTTAAGAACAATATGTATACATAGTATTTTAAGTAGAATTTTATCTAGAAACTATTGTCAAATTCTATATCATCAGTTACATACATAAAGTTTTTTTTTTTTAGTTGAAAAACAATTGTAAAAGTGCTTTAATACTGCATGTATAAATTTTGCTTTAATTGATACCCTCTTTAACATATAATTGATTATTATAGAAAATAAAGCAAATGAGTTATTTATATTCTTCCTTTTTTTTTTTTCAATAGTTGATTTATTTATATCTTTTATTTTCCTTTCACTGATCCATCGTATAAGGTCATGTTTCTGCATCATTTTAAATCACACTTATTTTGGGCATCGTTGATTTGAATATTGACTGAGTCAATTTGATAGAACTTTTTCGGAAACGTAAACCATAAACATGTAATGAAGGTCACTTTCTATAACTTATAGTGTTCATCACCTTTATGATAACAATGTTTTGTTGTTTGTAATTAAGATAAGAAAATAACAGTTTTCAAAAGTCTAAAACTAGGAGGTTGGCAGTGTTAATCAATTAATTAGTTTTTGGGATTAGATTATAGTGATTTTAGGTTGTTCTAAAAGCATGAGTTGGTCTTTTATAAAAAAAAAAAAAAAAAAAAAAAAAACTCTTATCGGCCAATGAGAATTCATTCTAAAATATGCTAACTAATGGCTATTCTTGGTTTCATGTCACCACTTAATTCTCTTAATTAACATGTTTCTTTTCATGATTCTTAGTTTTTATATGAAAAATACTAACAAAATATTCTTCATCACATAATGTATCATATTGCAATGTACCATGTTGCAAAATTGCAATGTATCTGCAAAATTGCAATGTAGCATGTGTGATTTACAAAATTATAAATCGAATGATGTCTATTTATTGATTATCTAGTTTGTAATTTTTTTTTTAAAATATAAATAGAATGAGATGATATCCAATTTACAAATTATATTATGTTTAGAAAAGATATATATTTTTTTTATCATTTTAATAAAAATATTTTTAGAATTTAAAATTTTATAAAAATGGAGGATGAGATGATGGAAGTACAGGAGTAAGAATGCGTGTACCCTTATTAAAAGGGGTCATTTGACGTAGGCATTAAAAAAAATGAGTGATTATATAATCAGCAATAAAAAAAGTCATATTTCAGATTTATCTTCTAAAATGTAAATTTAGAATAGAAAAATTGTATTGCAAATTGGACAATTCAAAATATATAAAAAAATTATATTTTAAATTGTTCAATCTAAAATAAAAAAAATTAATTACAAATTATATAATCTAAAAAAAGTATTTTTGATATCTTTTAAAAAGAACTATATTTCACATAATCCCAGAAAGAATAAGAAACTAAAAAGTAAACAAGAATCTAAACTAGGATTTCTCGTCAAACTTCAGCTTCAACATTCTTGCTCAGTCTTAAGCAAACAGCATACTACAATATTAACACCATGTCTTGCCGTCCAATTTTTTTCTTGTTTCTTACATTATTTGCACAAGTTACACCTGAAGTGAAGATACTTACACACTGAGAAAATACTACGTAGTCCATAAATCAAAAAATATAATTATATGATACATAAAGGGTTGATTGAGACCATATAGTACATGACCATGTAACAATTTCTCCATCATATGCACAATTTATGGACGTGGAAGGACGACACTTGAATCAAAGTATTCATTATCATAAGGATGGAGAGAACTCTTGGTTGGATTGTTATAACTAGATGAAGTGGAAGCTGATGCTGATAGAATGGGGCTTGAACCGGCCAACTGCAACATGTTCTCAATTTCTTTCACCACATAGTTCATTGAAGGCCTGTCAGAACTTGACTCTTCAACACACTGCAAGGCTAGTTCCACAAACTTCACAAAACCACTCAGTACTGTCCCCAATTCCATAGTTGGATCAAGAACTTCCTCAAGACCACAGAAGTCTTTTGTCTTGTCTATAGCACCCTTGACCACTTTCACAATATACTTCCCTCTCTCTATTGGCCTTCTTGCAGTTATCAGCTCCAACATTAGCACTCCAAAGCTGTAAACATCACTTTTCTCAGTCAACTGTTGAGTCATATAATACTCTGGGTCCAAGTAGCCCTACATCAAAACAAAATTCCATTGTTACTGCTGACATATATAGGAGAATTTTTCTGTCTCATATGAATTACATTGAATACTGGTGTCACATGTTAAATGTTAGATGATAATGTACGAACCATTGTTCCTTTGACTTGTGTGGTGATATAACCTTTTGCACCATCACCTAAAGGTTTGGAGAGACCAAAATCAGATACTTTAGCATTCAAGCGTTCATCCAGTAAGATGTTAGTGGATTTGATGTCCCTGTGAATGATTGGAGGATTGGCAAGTTCATGCAGATAGTCCAGACCCCTGGCAGCACCAAGGGCTATTTTCAGCCTTCTAACCCAGTCTAATCTAATTCCAGATTTCCCTAACACGGACCATAAAAGCAGTTTGTTTCAGTATATTCTTTTGAAACAATTAATTTTTTAAAAGCTCTTTCAAAACAAAACAGTATTGAAAGAAAAATGATTATTTATCTAAAATAAATTAGCATAAGCTGCACATGCTTTAATGTGGTTGAATTGTGGATAAACATATACCTGAAAGAGTGTCCTTCAAAGTACCATTTGCAACGTACTCATAAATCAGCATTTGTTCTCCTTGCTCAAAGCAGAAACCAATAAGGCTAACAAGATTTTTATGGTGGACCCTTGATAGAAGTTCAATCTCGGTTTTAAACTCCAACCCTCCCTGCATAGATTCCTTCTGAGCTCGCTTGACTGCAATTAGTTGCCCGTTGGGAAGTGTTCCCCGATAAACCTGTCAACTAATTCTTTAAGAAACTTCCTAGATGAATATTAAAAGGTTTGGCATTATAGTGACAAACTTGCAACAAAATCAATCATTTTCCCTTCATGAATGAGTAACAAAACTATGTCATGCTATTAATGATGTGTACATGATACAGGAATACAAGGTTTTCTTCACTACGTATAACACTGATTGAAATGTCATCTTGGTTGGCAATGGATCCGTGTATGTTGAAATTTCAGGATTTTATCTTGTGAAAATTTTATCTCTCTCTCTCTCTCTCCTCACAGGAATACAAGATTCATGCATTTGATCAAGTCTCAGAAACAAGTTAAAGTTCGTCAGTGGATCTTTGCCAAAACCTCATGCATTTGATCCAACCTTCAATGCTTGGGAGCATTGTAACAATTTGGTGTTATCTTGGATTCTAAATTCAATTGAAACTTACTATTTCGCAAAGCATAGTCTAGATTGAAGTTGACGTTGTAGTATGGAAATTGTTGAACGATCATTTTGATCAAGTAGATCGAGTCAGAGCCAACGTGTTAATTCTACACTATTAGCCTCATAAAAATTGTGTAACAAACTTACCAGTTGTAGTATCACATTCTGTTATCTTGGGCGTTTAGCCTTGAACAATGGCCACCTTTATACATTGATCCTTATATTATCTTTAATCAATTGAATGAATGAAGAATAAATTACTTCTTCTCAATTCTCAAATTTTTGTCCCTTATGATTTTTTTCATATTAATATATTTGATTGCTTAACTACTATAGAGAAATGAAGTAAACAAGAGGAATTCAATACCTTCCCATAACCGCCAGATCCTATATTATTGACTTGTGAGAAGTTTTTGGTGTAGTTTTGTATCTCTTCAAAACTGAAGCGCCTTGCTCCTTTCAACTGAGGGATGCTACTATTACTCTCATCTGGATCCCATTGTTCTGCATTTTATGAAATCAAACATTTAAATAAACCCAACTCCATAATGATGGATAGCTATAAAGCAGGATCTAACTATACAATTATCATACCAAAAGGATTGTTTTTTCTAGTCGCTTTTACTGACTTTTTCTTCCAGTGGAGGGCATAGAACAATAGAACAAGAACCAAAACCAACAGGGCAGCACCACCAGCTGCAGCTCCAGCTATGATGCCAGTATTTGAAGATTTACTGGATGTCGTCACAGGACCTCCTAATACTAAATGGCAAGAAAAAATGTAGTTTAAAATAGAGCACATACTATATAATTTCATTACCATGTAGAATCGGATTTACCTGTGTCATTCATATAGTTTACATAGTCATCACCAATAAAATAATATGGTCCAAACATTGAAGGAGGCTTGTAAGTTTGGTTGCTGAGAAGAAAGGCTATACTGGAAATCCCAGTTCGATTGAAACGATCTTGGCCAGATGGAAATAATTTCAAAGTCAATTCAAGGTACTGATATGTATTCTTCCTTGCATTGCTTAAAGAAACTGAATCCACAGGTTTATCATTAAGTTGAAAAGACTGCATCAGAGTTAATTGCAGGGTTACAAAGACAGTCGCGTTTCCCAAGTCTGAGAAGGAAGGAGCTCTGAGAGATAAAGTTCCTGTATATGGGTATGCACATTTGCATTTGGGGCTTAATGTCTGATCTAAGCTGCAAGGAACAGGTACGCAATTTTCTAGTGGCGTTGAATATGATGAGTTGTTTGATGTTGTCATGGAACAATAACTCTGTGGAACTCCTGTCTCTTGGCAAATTGGATTATTCAAAAGTCTGCACATATAGATGTATTTCAAAATCAACTTTGTAAACAAAGACAAGAAGAAAATATTGGAACTTTACAAAGAAAATCTCTCTTCAAAGTAATGAAACCACCTATTAAAGTAAAATAATAACAAATTGTGGCATACATTATCTTCACTTTAGATACATCGATTTGTGGTTTAAACTCTTCAATCAAATTAAGCTGCAAATCGAGGAGGTCCAATTGGTTGCTGATGGATGTGCCAATATCTAAAGTTCCATTTAGTTGATTGTTTTTCAGCACCCTGTGGATCACGTCAAGAATTTAACTTGTATTTCATGCTAAAAAAGATGAGCAGGAATAACTATTGAAAGTACCATATTCAAACTTTGAGGAACAAAAAGTAGCAAAAGAGTATAGGCTGGTACTCACACTGTCTGCAGCTGTTGCAGGTTGAACAAAGAAACAGGAATAACTCCTTGAAGTTTTATATCTTCCATCATTCTGCCATACAAAAGAAAAGTGTGAGAATTAAGGTGTTGAAAGTTGAAACCTGTGAGAGAAAGGGAAAGCTGATAAACGAAAGAGTGGAGAAAGGGAAAGCTGATAAATGAAAGAGTAGAGAAAGGTAAAGCTTGTTGAAAGACATACATTGTCGTCAAAGCTGAGAGAGTTGACAACCACGGGGGAAAGTTTGATGGATCAAAACTGTTATTGCTCATATCTCTAATTTAATTTACCAAGTTAGTCATTGATACAAAATTTGAATTCATTTTGAATTACGAATATTATATAGAAAATGAAGTTATCTTAGATAAATGAGTTACAGGTAACTGAGGGAATTCATTCCGGTAAGGTTTGGGAGGGAACCAGACAGGCGATTGTTGGACAAGAACCTGGCAGACACAAAATCAAAATCTCTATCAATGTAGTTAAAATTTATCATAATTGATATTAACACTAAAGAAATAATAAATTTTTTTTGTAATATTAGTTTTTTCTACTTACAGTTCCCTTACACTTGTAAGATTGTTGATGTTCTGAGGCAAAGATCCCCTTAAGAAGTTGCTATCAAAACGACTGCAACCACACAATATTTCACTATTTCAAGACAAAGAAGAAACAAATTCTACTTACTACTTTAAAGTATGAGATATGGACACTCACACCACCTCCAGAGACTTGACAAGGCCAAGTGTAGATGGAATACTTCCAGTAAATTTGTTGGTTTCAAAAAGCCTGCCAAAAAATTGTATAAATTAAATTCATCATTTTCATTTGACCCTACCCTTCCTAGCCTTCTTGTTTTGACTTTAGTCCTACCACTGTGTCTCTTTCCCTTCAATGTAGAAATAAAGACCACTATAGTTTGCCAACTTAATTTAAACAGGTGAGAAATATTTTAGTTGGATCCTTTAAACCGAAGAAAGAATTCATTAACATACCAATAGGAGGACTTACGTATATGGGTGAGAGCATTTGAACTTAATTTTGGATGATCTTGATTTTGGAGGAGCTTTGAAGTCAACTGATTGGTATTTTGAAACTTTTATTTGTAAAGTTTATAGCAAAATTAAGTGTTTGTTCACTAAAACTCCTCCTAGCCAAGTTTAGAAAAATCCTGACACATGAAACCATATATAGATTGATATCCCAAAGTAAATTTTTTTTCAATATGGGCTAATAGAGTTTCTAATACTACACTAATCAGGCCCTAATATAATGTGGCCTCAAGGTAAAATTCTATTGGGTATATGGCATGTGCCTTTTAGTTGTTACTGAGCTTTTTCGATCATGCAAAACAAATTCCAGAAAATATTGGGGTGGATCTTACACATGAATGAGAGACATTTCTGAGCTAAAAAGTTGAGCGGGTATGTCTCCTGAAAGCTTATTCCTCCCAAAATGACTGTAAAAAATGGAATTTATCAGAGGGATTTTGATAGACATAAAGCAAACTATTGTAAAGAGAAAAAATAATGCCAACTTTTGCGAAAGGTATTTCACATACAAGTGTTTTGTATTGTGCATCATATCAAGACCAGGAGTAGTTCCATCGGATATGGGGATGGGCCCCTCAAGCTGGTTTTCAGCTAAGTCTAGCCAATACACATTTGAGAGATTACCAATGGCAGCTGGAATTGGCCCTGTGAATCCATTGGAATTTAAAGATCTGCAATTGAAATAAATTGTTGTGTTACAAGATATCTGTAGATTAAGACTAAGGGACTGCAAAACGAAATAGATATATGATACTCAAAACCTAGTACACATGGGAAGTAAAGGACTCCAAATGCTATCTTGATTAGTAGGTTTCTTGCTTAAGTTAAATAAAGAGACTTTTATATATATTGTCAGAATCTCTTGATTTATGTTGCATAATTACGAAACTAATAGGCTAACAATATATTTTATATTAATCTTGAATTATAGGGATAGATTATATGCATCACGAATTAGGATTTTCTGTTATTAACTCTTTGTACTATATTTAAGAGCAATTGCTCCTTAATGAATAATATTAAAACTAAGAAATAGTTTTTCTGACATGGTATCAGCCATTTAAAGTCTATCCTAGTCAAGTTCATTGGAGTTGTTGTGCCACCATTATTAGGTTCCTATTAGACCACCAACAAATATCTAATATCATGCTCAAGATGTATATTTCTCTGTATGAGGGGGTGTTTTGTTAGAGATCTGACCCATAAATACTACATGGCAGTTTTGAGGAAGAAATTTACATGGAGGTCCCACCTAGGTTTAAAGTTGAGGAGGAAAAGGTTTGTAATTTAAGGAAGACATTCTATGCACTGATAGTATCGCCTATAGCATGGTTTGGCAGGTTTACTACTGTCATGAAAACCATGGGAGGTTACTACACTGATTATCTATGTAGATGATATAGTTGTAACTAAAAATGATCATGCAGGAATGAAAGCCTTAAAAAATGTTTGATAATAGAATTTGAAATTAAGGAGTTGGGCAGATTGAAATATTTTTTGGACATTGAAGTGACTCATTACCATTATGGTATTTTGATCTCCCAACAAAAATACGTGCTGGATTTATTGGCTGAAACTAGGAATTAGGATGCAAACCAGTAGAGACACCTATTGACCAGAATCACAAACTTGGTGAATCAATTGAAGATGTAGCTGTGGATAGACAATCTTATTAAAAGACTGGTTGGGAAATTGATCTACTTGTCTCACACTAGGCCCAACTTTACCTATGTTGTAGGGATTGTAAGTCAATTCATGCATAATCCAAAGGAGACTCATCTCAGAGCTGTTTATCACATTCTATAATACTTGAAAGGATCTGCTGGAAAAGAAATTCTATTTACAAAGGAGAATGAGATGATCTTAGAAACCGATACAGACGTTGAGTATACAGTTTTTATAGACTACAAAAGATCTCCCTCTGGATATTACACTTTTCTTGGAGGAAATTTAGTCACTTGGAGGAGCAAGAACCAAAATGCTGTGCCAAGATCAAGTGCAGAGGCAAAGTTTTGAACCATGGTTTTTAGAAAACCCAAAGATTAACTGGAAGGAGATTGTATTGTGATAACAAATCAGCAATAAATATTGTGCGTAACCTAATGCAACATGATAGGACCAACCATGTTGAAGTAAATGACACTTCATAAAGGAGAAATTTGATAATGGAACAATTTGTACACCATTTGCATCCTTTGGAAATCAACTTGCAGATATATTGACAAAAGGGCCAAGTGGTGCTACATTTAGTCTATTGTTGGCCAGTTGGGAATGGATAACATCCACTAAAAAACTAGGAGAAGTGTCATAATCCCTTGATTTGTGCTGCAAATAATATTACCTTGTTTAGTTTTAATTACATAGTTCGGAGATTTATTTATGTTCCATAATTAGGAGGAGTAATAGGTTGACAGTATATTTTATATTTGTTGTATAGGATCATCGATCCTGAATTATAGGGATAGATTGTATTCATCATAGATTAGGATTTTTCATTATTAAGTCTTTGTATTTTATCTAAGAGCAATTGCTCCTCTATGAATAATATCAAAAACAATCAGAAACAGTTTTCTTATATCTTATAAACTAAATCAAACAATCCTTACAGAAAGACTAGCCGTTCTAGATTTCCAATTGAAGGTGGGATAGGACCAGTGAAACCACAACCAATAAGAAGTCTGCAAAATAAAATAATAAAGAGCACTGTTAGAGTTGTTTGGTCGAGCTAAACCATATTTGAGTTATGGTCTTAAGTTATCAACAACATTCATACTGCCTTACAAGTTTCTCAGCTTTCTCAAGTTTCCAATGTTACTGGGAAGTGGTCCAGTTAAATTCTTATTGTAAGACAGATCCCTGCAAAGGAAAATTCAAGAAAAGAACAAAGTCACAAATCAGAGAAGTTGTAAATGAAAATGAAGTGAAGATTTCATGCAATACTATAAGATAGCGTCCAATCAAATTAATTTTCAGGATGCTCAGTCCTCAACATCATTTTGGTTTATATTCCACACGTTTAACAGACAAGTTCAGATATTTGATCACGTCAATACTAATCAAGTGATAGGGTTCAAGCTGATCATGTTTCAAATCAATTTATATGTGACTAGAATATAATGCGTTACAAATACCAAAGTAGAAAACTTACAAGATCAGGAGTTCAGAGAGTAATCCAATATCTGAAGTAAGCTGACCAGACAAATCCATGCTTGCTAATGATCTGAAATAGTAGCAACAAAGCTAATATCAAAGAAGACAATTCTGGAGAAGGTAGCAGTTTAAAATGAAATTAAACTCTGAAAGATAAAGTACATGGAGGTAATGCGTGAATTTGTACACTGAATGCCATCCCAACCACCGCAAGGATCTGAACCCACCCAATTAGGTGGAGTGTTCTTCCATGCATCCATTAGAGCCAGCAGAGCAGTGTCTGCATCAGAAATTAAAAAGGAATGAAATTCATACTGAATCCTCATACAAAAACTTTACAGAAGGTAAGAGTGAAAGCTTGAGGTCTCATTTCAAAATTTGATTCTCATCAAGTATTCAGATTTTATTTTGCAACCGAAAAACAGTTTGAATATTTCTGATTTGAATATATGTATACAACTGAACTTACAATCCGGAGTTGCTGTATTTGCTTGTAGAACCAACAAATGAGTGAAAAATAGTAGTAGGAATAGTGAAACTCTTTCACCCATGATCAACTTAAAGGATAACACAACAAAAATTGGCTACTCATACAACTTTCTAATGCAGAATAAAAAGATCCTTTGTTGAAAGCTTGCAGTGCCAATCTGGTGAAGCAACCAACCACTTTTTATGACACACACTTATGGAGCAAAAGTCAACAACCTTATAGTGCTTCCTTTTACCCAGTGTTGGTCTCACTTTGTAAAAAATTAAACGGATAAAGATGTCGAAAAGAACTGGTAAATGGTGATACAATTTAAAACAGCCACTAACAAACAATGATGGCACATTCCTTCATCATTTGAACAAAATGACCAGAAGGATGAACAACATACTAAGTCAACAACCATAATAAAATCATGCAAATTTACGTAGAAAGAAACCGGCTAGCTGTGTATCATAAATAATTTTTGTTACCATGCACACGAAATCTTCCATGAAGCAGAAAAGTTTTTAACTGTGGCAATAAGACATAATAAAATAGTTGAGAATTTGACTTCATCAGGTTTTGAAAACTTCTGCGCCAATCTCACTGTCTAAATCCTGCAGACAATGTTATATGTCATTTTCTGGCTACAACATGCAGAGAAGATTTCTACTTGCTACATAGTTGACTTGCCCTTTCTCTCATCAGAAAACTACGACACAAACAAAAAGCATACTAAAATAAACGACAACATCGACTTCAACTTTTGTTAACGTGGAGATAAAGCAACTAAACTAAACTCAAAAAGAAACAATAAGAAACTTACATAAAAAAAATGAGGGAAAAACGTTTGACTGGTTCTTTGTATTGCCATTGATTTTAAAAATTAATTTTGAAAATATAACAAATTTAAAAATAATTTCACTCACTTTCCAGTTTCCGAGGTATCACCCTTGGAACACCACCTTCTACGTCTTACAGTTGCACTACACTTTCTCACACATTAACCAAAGAGAAAACCAGTTTAATGGTTGGTTTGGTATGTTTGGAGAAGAGAATAAGGGCATTCTAATGGAGGACTCACAAAACCAGGGTTGCCATCGCCATTGCAGCGAGCACCCAGAAGGAACCGCATGGTTCGAATTCCACATGGAGCTTCCCTCCCAAACAGAGCCATTCCAGTTGGACCAAGCGGTCTGCAGTCACGGCTTCTTCATGATGGCACCCAACCACTGGGACCCTCTTTCCAAAACCCTAACTCGTCCACTCCTTCTCCCCAACCCTTCTTCTTCTCCTTCTTCCCTCCTCGTTTCCCTTTCCCAGCGCCCCCAATCGCTCGCCGTTAGGGTTCATGCCGTCCATTTCATCTCTCCCCAACAACAGCGTCACATCGAGGTACTCAACTCTCTAAAAAGGTCGCTTCTTTTCGCGCTACTCATTCTTAATTCGCTTCTTCCGTTGGCGGGTGTAGGCTCAGATTTCGAGAATGCTGCGGTTGTCCCAAGCGGAGGAAAAGGCCGTGAGGGAGTTTAGAAGGGTACACGCTGATCATCCAAATAGAAGCTTCGGTGGACGGGTGTTTCGGTCTCCCACGTTGTTCGAGGACATGGTTAAGTGCATACTCCTCTGCAACTGCCAGTGAGTCATCTCATTGTGCCTTCATTGGGTAAATCAATATTTTGGTCGTTCAAAATCTGTATATAATGGCTGACAATAGTTTTTTATACAACAAAAATTATTATTTACCACTGAATGTGTTACATTTTGATGTACGATTCAATATCAAATTCCACTTAGCAGAAGGGAGTTCAGCTTAGTAGTGTCAAATTAGTCTTCAAGAATTAATCTTTTATGAGAAGATAGTATCACAAAACATATGGACAGGACTTAGTTGTTGCACTTTTTATACATTGGATTGAGTTAGAACTTTTGCTGCCTATTTACATATTTGCAGATGACAATGGTTGTTGAACCTTTATCTGTTCTGTTTCTCACTTAATTGGCTTGGAAAATGTTGTTTTTTCAATTGTTGTGATGGGGTTTCTTTGTTCTTTGCTTTCACTTTTTTAGTCTTAACTTGGTAAACAAAACCTTTCAGGTGGGGAAGGACATTGAACATGGCTCAGGCGCTCTGTGAGCTTCAATTTGAACTGCAAAATGGGTTGCCCTGTGCTGTTGCAGGGTCGGGCAATCCAAAAGTTGAGGCTGAGGGATTCGTTCCGAAGACACCAGCTTCTAAAGAGAACCGGAGAAAGAAAGCTCCAACAAAAGGCGTGCTTCTTAAGAAGAAATTAGAATTGGAATTGGAAGTGGAAGTGGATGGAAATTTGCAAATGGACCACATGTTTGCTTCAAGTTCAGACACTACCTTGCTTTCAATAGATAATGGTGATTCGGAGGTGCTTCGTTCAGATGATTCACATTGTCAGTTCCCTAATGAAGGAGAGTACTTTGACCGTACTGGAAATTTTCCTTCCCCAATTGAGCTGGCAAACCTTAGTGAGAGTTTTCTGGCAAAGCGATGCAGACTTGGGTACAGAGCAGCTTATATATTGGAACTTGCAAAGGGCATTGTTGAAGGGAAAATTCAATTAGAACAGCTTGAAGAGCTGTCGAAAGATGCAAGCTTGTCCTGCTATAAGCAGCTTGGTGATCAGCTCAAACAAATTAAGGGGTTCGGGCCATTTACTCGCGCCAATCTACTCATGTGCTTGGGATATTATCATGTCATTCCATGGGATTCTGAAACTGTTAGACACTTGAAGCAGGTGCTGTCTACTTGCTTTTCCTGTTTCATTATGTCTATACTTATTCTGAAACTATTACAGGTTTCCTTTTCATTTTGTCTATAATAAATGCTCTTGATGTGTATGAGATGTGTTAATGCAGGTTCATTCAAAAAATACAACCTCTAAAACAATTGAGAGAGATCTTGAAGAGATTTATGGAAAGTATGAGCCCTATCAGTTCCTGGCATTCTGGTAACATTAATATGGTCCAATCTACAACTTCCTTTTTGTTCTCTTGTGGTATTCTTTAGGCTTAAATTTGCTCACTGAAGTTGTTTTGAGCAGGTCTGAGATATGGGACTTCTATGAAACAAGGTTTGGGAAGATGAATGAAATGCATTGTTGTGATTATAAACTTATAACTGCTAGTAATATGAGAAGTACTAGTAAAGCAACAAACAAGAGGAAGAGACCATCAGGGAAATGGCAATGCTAAAGTCCTACTCCAAAACTTCTATGTTTTTTATCTTTTTCTTTTTGATGAGCACTTTTTGTTTTGTTGTTGAGCTAGTAAGTATGTCTACTTCAACAAAGCTTTGGGGTCTGATGTAGAATTGATTTATTGTTTCAAGTTTGTAAATATTCTGTTATAATTTGTGTTTTAAACCATTTTGAAACATGTTTTGGATTGGGTGTTCCAGGATATTGTAGGATATATATATTGATTGATTGAAAAACTTGTTTTTGAAAGATTTCTAAAATAAATAGTCCCAAAGTATGTGATTGGATGAAATAAAGTATGAAGAATGGAATGGTTATTTTAAAAGTAGGGTGTAATAAAGTATGAACAATGCCCAAGTTTTCTTCCTGTGGCTGTTTCTCTAAGGCCAATCGAAGACAAGTTCTTCCTGCAGGTTAATAAAAAGTTTTAATATTACAATTATCTTATATGAGAATCGGATAGCCTGTTAATTTAATTGTTAATTTTTTTTAAATAACAATCGGATGATATATTTATTTGATTGTCCTATTATCAATGATAGGAATATCATCCAGTTCTTATATAAAAACAATTATAGTATTAAAATTTTTTATTAAAATATAAGAATAATGTATTAAGGTGCGAAAAGAACTCGTCCTTGTTGAAATGATGAGATCTATTTATATAACTAATAAAGTGCTGCCGAAATCCGGAATCCTCTTCTCAAGTTTGAGGGAATTATTATTTAATTCAAAATTATTATTCGATTCAATTTTTGGCTATAAATTTATGAAATATTTAGTTTTAAAACCTTCAAATTTTAATTATATACAATTACTTATATATTATAATTTAATTATATATTACCAATATATTTGTATTTATTATATGATTAATAATATTTTAAGATAGATGATTTGAATTGTATAATTTAGTCACAAAAATTTAAGTGTTTTTTGATGAAATATATATTTTTCACAATAGTTATATATTGAGTTTTGATATATATAAATATATATATATATATATATATATAATATGTAATAATATTTTTAAAAAAAAATTGTAATAATAACTCTAGGTTTAGAATATAGTTAATATTCTTTATATATATTACCAATTAGTAACATGTTATTAATTATTAAAAATGATTAAAATGATGAATTTATAGATTTTGTGTAGGTGAAACTTCAAATGAGTTCTGCAAAGAGATGATACTTCTGAGGAGAGATGAAAATAAACATGATTATTTTTGTCATTAGAAAGAAGACTCTAATAATTTTAGATTAAAAGTATTTACTATTATGATGTTTAAATCAGATTCTTTTAATCTGAATTGAGTTAGATGAGATGTTTACAATACTTGTTATCTTCAACTAAATTAATAAGTATTTATTCAAAAACAAATTAAATTAAGAACTTTTATGAATTATTGTCCTTTTCTAAAGTTGTCACATCCTTACGAGGAAGGAAAAAAGAAGAGGTAAAGAAGAAGACGCGTGGGAATACTGTGTTCACAGAGCAGCGAGTGGATCTTATATTCCAACACGTTTTTATCATCTTTTGGCATTTTCTCACACTCTTTCTCATTATGTCACTTTTTCTTATTTATTTGTAGCCTTATACAAATATAAAAGGCTAATATTTTTCAATTTCTGTTTAATTTTTAATTCACTGCAATTCTGAGGTGAGAGAAATAAGGTTGAAAATTCTGATTCTGTGTCTGCCTTGCTGAGACAAGAGGCTTTCCTCTTACCACTACACAAGCAAAAGGGGTTTTGGTTTTCCACTCTGTTCAAATATTTGAAGCTATGATTTATTTTATTACTTTTTCGTTCAAAAGTTATTTTTAACACTAAATATAAATATTATCTTTTCATTTTACAAGGACTTTAAAAAATTATATATTATTTTCAATTAATTGTTTTTATAATAATATCTTTGGATCCTGCATAGAATGTTCAGAACTTACAAGAAGAGTGTAAATAATATTATTTTTACTACTAAAAAATAAATTTAATTATAACTTATTCTTACAATATACTTATAAGACGATAAATTAAATAATGTAATTATAAATTAATTAAAAAAGACCCATAAAAATAGAAGAAATGACATAAATAAATAGAGAGATTCAGTATATAAATGAAGATAATTAAATAAAATAAATAATATATTACTGGATATAAATGAACAATGAGAACCATAATTGGATCAATACCTAACTAAAAATAAATAAATTACATAAATAAATAAGGAGGACTGTAGTTAAAAATAAACCAAATCACATAAATAAATAAAAACCACTCTATCTGAAGATAATTAAATAAAATAAATAAAAAAATCAATAGATAAATAAAAATAAACTAAATAAATAAACAAATAAATAATACAGATGCATATGGAGAAGATAAGAAAAAAATATATGATTTAAAATAAAAAAAAAATTAAATATACACAAAATTTATAAAAGATTAATATTACAAGGTTTTAACTTTACTTCCCTTGTATTTAATTAAAAACACACACTGAAATTAAAACTAGAGTTATAAGAAGTACTAAATGCTTGTTTTGTTTTAAAGAAGTTTTAAAATAAATTTTTCGAGTGTTCTTCTTCTTCTTTTCTTCTTCCTTTCTTTTTTTTTTTTTTTTTTTTTTTGTTATTTTTTTTCTTACGTCATTTTGAAGTAAATTTTGTCAAGCTTTTATTGTTATCTGTTTATTTTAATTTTGAGTGATTTTGATCTTATGAGAAATTGAAATTGGTATAATTTAGAGAGATTTTTGTATTTAGATAATTCAGAAAGGTTTCTGTATTCATTATAACATGGAGAAGTTTATGTACTTGTTGTAATCATTTATTCATTATAACATGGAGAAGTTTATGTACTTGTTGTAATCATTTATAATATAGTGGAACCTATTAAACGATTTGTTAGAAAGAAGAACTGGACGTAATCCAAGAGATTAAGATAAACCAATATAAAATTGCTTCATCTTTGCTTATATATTATTGCCTTTGACAATATTTCTCAGTGACTTTTTCTATTTATACTGAATTGAGTTCAGACTCCGTTAATTAAAATATTATTTTAATTATATTTTTATTAATTATATATACATATTTTAATAATTAAATATTATTATTTTATAATTATTGTATTTTTAATTTTATTATTTTATTATTTTCTTTTTAAATAATCATAATGTATATAATTTTTTTAATGTTCATAATTCAAAATATATACTATTATTTTGTTTATTATTATTATTATTTATTTATTTTTATTTAGTGATCATGTTCTTTTAAAACTATTTGATTTTTTTTAATATTTAGTGTTGAATACAACAGAATTTAAAAATAATAATTTTATTATATAAATTAAAAAGTAACATATTCAAATAATTTTTTTTAACTCCCATTCTATATTAAGGATAAAATATATTTATTTAAAAATGTGAATGTTATCATAAATTACAAAATTAAAAAATATAATATTATAAGAATAAATTCTAATATCATATTATTAAATTAATCTAATATTTAGCGAAAGTAAGATTTCCAATATTTACTTAAAAAAGACGAGATAAAATTAAGCATATAAAAAATTAGATAAAAATAACAATACTATAAATATATTTGAAACTATAAAGAATCAAAACATAACACACTTTCATGAATTTCTTTCTACTCAATTTTAAATAATAATAATAATAATAAAATGACACGTATAAACATAAAATAATAATATTTTAAAATAGAAATAACACAAAAGTTAAGACATCATACTTAAAAAAATAAAAAAGTAGGTTTAAGCCAATGCAAGTGAGGCTCAAAGGCATGGTCCTAGAGAGAAAAAACCAAGTTTGTCGATGTTGATGTGACCCTGATGACCTGAAATTTTGATGTCTCGGTTTTGTTTCCCTCTTAATTATGGTCCATTACTCAGTTATCAAAACAGCAACACTGTTCTTCAAACCATTATTGTAGTACCATTGCGTGTAACCACAATTTTACTCCACCACATATGTTCAAGCTCATTGATGTACTCTAATCTATTATCCGTATCCTCTGTTCAAAAATTCATTTGGGTGGCTCTAAATTGCTCAGTAAATCACTATTACTGGTTCCACACAAAAAGTTTGTCTTTTTTTCCACTTCAAGCTGCTATTTTTATGTGGCACTGAGCCTCAAGAAGCTTCAACTAATTGCATTAGTGCATAGTGGGAATACCTTGTACGAGGAGGAAAAATTTGTGGCCATGGAGAAAAACAATGTTGACTACAGTCCTTTGCTTTCTCCTCGTGGTGATGAAACTGCAAGCAAGACAGAATCATCTTCTCTAGTCTCAGCTACTAAATGGACTCTCAGGTTTTTTATCTGCGTGATCTTTGTTTTGTGGACAGCTTTTATCTTTTTCCAACCTGCAAAGCCTGTGAGGAACTTGTTTACACAATGGAATCATCTCACCCGTAACACCCCTTTTGGAACCACTGGTTAGTTTATATTTTCTTAACTTGTTTTCACCTTGTGTGTGGCGTGAGTTCAAAGCTAACAATGTGTTTGGTTTTGCAGGAAGCATTTTTTTGGTGTTCACTGCCCCACTTCTCATAATTGCATTTCTTGCCATTGCACACCTAAATCTTACCGGGGAGGATCAGCTTCAAGGGTATGTGATTTCCTAGAACGTTTCTATCTTTGTAATGAATTTCTTCATCACCATAAGAAGATCCTAAATTCACAGTTTTGTTATATCCTTGCTATTTTAGAAAATTGTGGCACAATGAGATCGCAATTGCATGCAGGTACTTTTGATGATGTGACCGAAATTGCAATTTTTTTTGAAACCTTGGTTTAGAGTATATGTTGTACTTCGTTTTTTGTTGCAGGAAGAGTTCCAAACTTCCAAGGTTCCGCCTATGGACATTTCCTGTGCTTATCAGAGGACCATTTGGGGTTGTTTCTGCCACAGAGTTAATTGGGATTGTCCTCTTTTTACTTTATGTTTTCTGGGCTACCTATGCTTATACTGTGCAGACCCTTGGATTTATCTCGGAATCTGATCTGTCATCCTTTAGAGCCAAGAGGTACACCACTCTTGTGCCATTCATTTATCTTCAGTATTTGGATTCTGCAGACTGAGTTTTTTAATGAAGTGATAAATGCTAGTAGCACATTCTTATTAGCTGAAATTGATTTCAAATCATTAAAATTTGTGGGTTAGGTTTCATATTTAATGATCCTTAGTTTTGGTAGTTTTCAATAAATTTTAAAGACTGTATTAGAAAGACTGACAGTGTATATTGCTAGTACTTCTCAAAATGAAATTATTTGCTCTGTTAAAGACTTCTATTTTAACCTTTTCTTCTACTTATTTTTTGAGATTTCTTTGGGGATTCTTCAATAGATATTTCTCAATCAGCGTTTAATTGGTTCTTGGACAAAAATAGTTCACCACGAAACTAACAAGAAAGGGGAAATGTCAAAAAAATATTTTGAACTTTGAAATCCTAATCCAATAGACCATTGAGAATCTATTGATATTTTAGAAGGTATACAAGAAAATCTCAGCCAAGTTTGGTATTGTCTATATTACTATAGCGATATGAAACTTTTGTGTCTCAACCCATGTATACTTGGAGTAATGAAATTTCAATATAAATTAAGGGTCTTGACATGGAATCCATATATTGTTTCCTGATCATGCTTCAGAAGAATCCTCTTTTGCTGTTATCAGACAACGTCCGTCCTTGAATATTAACTTTTGGAACACGCATTTGTTGGCTTAGAAATTTTACAATGTTCACGTAGTAGATTTAACATGATAAAGCTGATTTTCCTGATTTACTTGATTCTTTTTCAGCATATTCATGATGGAAATTATGGGACTTCGATCAGGGGCGATTGGATTAATGTGTTTGGCTTTCCTATTTGTCCCAATTTCAAGGGGATCTGTTCTTCTCCGCTATATAGATATCCCTTTTGAACATGCCACAAGATATCATGTATGGCTGGGACACCTCACAATGACGATTTTTACTATCCATGGACTTCTCTATGTTGTTGCTTGGGCAATGGATGGCCGCCTGGCAGAAGAAGTGAGTCCTCTTTAATCGATTTCTTTTCTGATGATAGTTTATACTCACTGAATCTGAATGTACAGAAAACATTGAGGTAATTAACATGAGGGCTTTAGGTAAAAAGAATGTCATCGAAGTCTCGCTAGTGATGGAAATTTCATTAACGTATACAGCAAGATACATGCAAATTCATATGGAGAATGAAGTGAAAAAACAAGTGATTAGCTTCACAATGAGTCATACCAAACTCAAGCAAAACTGAGTTCAAACGGCTGAACCAAGCACAAGGAGATTGTTTCAAGCTTTGTCCATGCTACAGACTAGACATGAGTCACTATAGACTATAAAACTGGGAAGTTGATCCATGTACTTTCTTCGTACAACTCACCATACAGAAATGCATTTTTGATGGCCAATAGGTGATTAGGCCAATGGCTGATGGTGGTCATGGAATGAAAAAGGCGGACAAAGATATTTTTTAGCGGTGGTGGAGATGGTGACTTTGATGGTTTTTGATCTTCGGATAAAGGAGGGTTCAATGATGGTGAATGGAATATCAGTGGCTGCGTGAACAGTTCTACATTCTTCCAAAGAGAACTTATCTTGACTCACAAGTCATCCAACTTTAGTGGGTTTTGCCCCTTAGAAAAAATAATTCTTCCATGTAAACTACGAACGAAAATAAATTAAGTATTGACCTTCATAGCTGTTTGCATTTAGGTTTCTCAACTCTAGGTGCAGAAGTATATCATAACACATGCCATTGAACACCTTTTGTTTTATTCTTTTATTTTGCTTATGCCTTATCAAAATGTCTATAATGCTATTATGATTTCCTCTTAGGTTTGGTAATTGTTGATTAAGGGTGAAGTGACATCTTTTATTTCTTTATGTATGATTTTTTTATTGGGATAGATTTGAACTTATGACCTCCTACAACCCATCAGTCCCTGACCAGTAGCCCATGCCTAATTGAGGCTTAATGAATGAGTTTGGTTGGTCTCAAGTGCCTTGTATTTAGAGTATAATTATGGTTTATAAACATTAAAATCTATTTTACTTCAATAGTTCAAGCTTTAGCTTGAATACATTGGCATAATCAAGTTTGGTCCCCTTTTGCAGTTAGTACAATGGAAAGATATTGGTGTTGCCAATCTCCCAGGAGTAATTAGCCTTCTAGCTGGTTTGTTAATGTGGGTGACCTCTCTTCCTGGAGTGCGAACATGGAACTTTGAGTTGTTCTTCTACACCCATCAATTATATGTAGTCTTTGTTGTCTTTTTGGCCTTACATGTTGGTGACTTTATTTTCACTATGGCTGCTGGTGGAATATTCCTCTTTGTGCTTGATCGGTTTCTGAGGTTCTGCCAATCACGAAGGAAAGTTAATGTAATCTCATCAAGATGCCTTCCATGTGGCACTGTGGAATTGGTTCTGTCAAAACCTCAAAGTAATTATATACTTATCATAGTATTTCTGTGCACATAATTTGGTACCATAACCAGTTCACTGACAAAAAAAACCTTTTTAAAATGTTGTAGATTTAAGGTACAATGCACTAAGTTTCATTTTCGTTCAAGTCCGGGAACTATCATGGCTGCAGTGGCATCCATTCAGTGTTTCTTCTAGCCCTTTGGACGGAAAGCATCACCTTGCTGTTCTCATAAAGGTTCTTGGCAAATGGACGGAGAAGTTGAGACAAAGGATTACTGATATTGATGCACAAAATGATTTATCAGTCATAACAACTTCAGTGGAGGGACCATATGGGCATGAAGTACCATACCATTTAATGTAAGTGGTTACATGCCAATTCTTTTTGTGCTGCACACATAATAAATGATAGAAATCATGATTTAGTCCGTATTCCTTAGTTTGCATATACTTTTAGACCAGATAAAAGTTTAGACTGACTTAAGTTTTATCTCTTCGCTTCTTCAACTAATGAAATGATTGGCCATTTTGTTCTTAGGTACGAAAATCTTATATTAGTGGCTGGTGGTATTGGACTTTCACCTTTCCTTGCTATATTGAGTGACATTCTCCACCGTGTTAGGGAGGGCAAACCCTGTCAACCAAGAAATATTTTACTTGTTTGGGCAGTGAAAAAGTCAAGCGAACTTCCACTTCTCTCAACCATTGACATGGAAGCAATTTGTCCATCGTTTTCAGATAATGTAAACATTGACATTCGTATTTATATCACTCGAGAATCGGATCCTCCAGTGGTGAGTCTACATTTCTTTACACAAATTTGTACTTGCTTCTGATGGGGCTTTGTTATCATTTACACAATTTTCTTTTCACTGAATTGTATTTGATTTCTATTATCTGCAGGAAGAGGGGTACACTTACAAACCAATAAAATCTTCATCCTGCCCTATGGCTAGTGAATATGGCATGTCTGTTTTGGTTGGTACAGGAGACAATTTTTGGTCTGGACTTTATGTGATCTCATCTACAGTTGGCTTTGTGATATTGTTGGCTTTGTTGTATGGTTACTACATAACCCCATTTCACATTGATATATGGTGGTACAAGGGACTACTATACGTAATCTGCATGGTTGCAAGTGTTGTTATCTTCGGTGGCTTAGTGGTTGTATTGTGGCACAATTGGGAAAAGCAAAGTCATTTGAAAGAAAAAGCTAATAATGTAAAGGTTGATGATAAGATTCATCAAAATGGCTCTTCGGCTCCCAAGGATCAAAGTGATGTCAGTATTGAGAAGTCAACTATCATTAGTTATGGTTCCAGGCCAGACTTCAAAGGTATGTCTTCATGAGGATAATTTTTCAACCAAACTAAGATGTGTTGCTCTATGATCTAAATTAAAGTTTCATCTGGACAATCTCCATACAAAACATTCAATTAAATATCAGTGTATTATGGAAGTGAAACTCTAAATCTAACCGGCACCACCAATGGTAATAATAATTTTAGAACATGAAAGAACTGTTAGTGTAGTCTGGTTTACATAATGCATTCAGATACATATATTGTTTGGTTTGGCGTTTGAAGCCTCGAATCTATCTTTGGAATGTGAACAAATTGAAGCTACTAAAAGGTGTTTCAGCTTAGATGCGGATCAAAAATTCACATTTGACTTGATTTTATTCAACATCAAATCAAATATGCACTACCTATATTTACTAATCTGGATACATGCTTTTGCAGAAATTTATGAATCAATGTCAGAAAAATGGGGCCTTGTTGATGTGGGTGTCATAGTTTGTGGCCCTTCAACACTTCAGACAAGTGTTGCTGAAGAAATCAGGTCACACAGCTTGACAAGACAACGCCATCATCCCATCTTCCATTTCCACAGCCATAGCTTTGATCTCTAGCTCTCCAAAAGAAAGATGGAATATATATATATATATATATATATATATATATGAATGTTGTATTATAGTAGGAATCTAATTCTACAGCCCTTTTAAGGTGCTATAATCCTCAGAAGGATTCTAATTTTAATAGGGGATATGTATGTATTATCACTAGACATGTCTGTACGCAATTTCAGGGATGATATAATATGATCATTCTCAGTTTTCTGTGGCTTCTTTCTATCTCATCTCTTAGAAATGTAAATTACTGGATCAGAACATACCGTGAATGTGAAGCAAATACTATTTTGAAGTAATTTTCAATTGTAGGTGACTATAATATTTGGTATTTAATTTCACCTAACTATCATTCTGTGATAAAATACATACCAACAGATTCGGCGCACCGAACCTCTGATTTATTAGTATTTTTTTGAATGATAAAAGAACAACGAATTATGAATTATTGTAGCTATAAAATCATGAAAGCATCTCTGCAAGTTTCATTGGTTGCACTTGATAAAAGATACCACGTTATTGTTTTGACAGAAGATGACATATCATCATTAATGAATGATTCTTCATCACATTTCCTTTAGCGTTTATTAATTGTTATAGTAAGTATCTGATGCATAGTACGATTTTTAATAAAAGAACATATAAAAAGTAAAAATATAAAGAAATTATTTTGTTAACTCAAATCTACTATGTAAGAATAAATAAATGTGTTGACTTAGTTCATGCAAGTTGTGGAAACTAATTAAATATATAAACCAGATTGTAAAAGGTAACCACAGACTTATACTAATGACATAGTTGTAAAATGTAAAGTAATGTATGAATTGATTTGTAGTTGCATGGTCCTATTCTTCCAATTGCTTCATTATTGCTTTGAAGACAAGCATATATAAGGTGCTTTTTTGGTGTGGAGTTTCTACTTTCCACGTATTTGCCTCACTACTCTTCACCTATTACGTCACACCAACTTCTCAACACTTTCGTCAAACATCTTGCTTTCATTTTTCTCATTATATCTTAGCATTGCATGCATGAATTTGATCTACAGAAAAATAAAAGCATAAAAACGCGTTTATGAATTAAAATATTTTTCTAGTTCAAACACGTAGAAAAGTTAAATACTAAAGAATAAAAATGCTTTCGGAGATTCAGAGGTCAAAGATAGAATAAACGCTTTATCTAGATTTAATTATACCATTTTTTTCATTTAATAATTTTGTTAAGTGTAACGTTAAAAGATATCAATATGCATGAAATATAAAATTTAATCGTTACGTAAAGAAACATAAACAGCTTATCTTAAGAATTGAAAAACCAATTTGATATCTAAAATGAAATGATGTCTTCGTATGTATGTTTATATCTAATTAAACAATTTTAACACTTGATTTTTTTTACAGACGGTTTATCTTAAAAGAACCAACATTATCGTATCACTCTCACATTTTCTGAATGAAGTTTCGAATATCCCAATCCTATTATTTATACAAAAAATAAATCTGTTAAAAATAGTTACTTAAATTTGTCAGTAAAATTGACTAATGGTGAAGTTACGACATCACACCAATAACACAATAAAGAAAATGGTAAAGGAATTACGTAAAGCAACACCAAAAGAATATTAGCACACCAAACATGAATTGTTTTCCTTCTTGCTTGGCCCACCTCAACAATAGAGAAAGGAATTAAAAAGGCAAACCAACTACCGTATGTGTATACGTATAGATAGAGTATGTATACAGTACAATACATATAAAAGGTAGGGGTGTAGAGAAAGTGAGAGATGGTGAAAATAGCATGTACCCATGTATCATAATTTCTTCCTGTGTCGGCAAACAAACCTATTCTTGGTTGATAAAGAAATGCCACGTTAACCAACCATAATTTTTTTAATTTAGTTTTAAATTCCATAACCAACATGTTAATCACAAATTAGTACTTTGTTCTTTATTGGGATCGTAATTGGCATCAGAGCAACACAACACGTGATGTTTTTTTATATTGTACTAATTGCATTGGCTAGGTATCTATGCACGTGACACATTCCCTTTGCCTCAGGAACCTACCAATTTTATTATCCATAACTGTAAAAAGTCATATCAAAAGAGTAGTTACCAAGTAACCATTTTTTAAGGATATTTCTATTGTAATTTTATTTATTTATTTTAAATAAAATATATTTAAATTTGATTTTCAACCTATTTTCTCTTATCTAAGTTACGCATAGCATAAAATTGTACTGAGAAGAAGGTTAGTTTTGCGGACAGACTGTCAGCGTCGGCGGTAGACATGTCAGTGTCTCAAACCTAATTAACACAATTTCCCAACCAAATCTTGACATAGTAATTAAAAAAAACTAAAACAAATCAGAAAAACGAAAGCAAAACCCCAACCCATAATTAACAACCAATAATAACTAATAATAATAATAATTATTATTATTATAAGTATTATAAGAGAACGCCAAGCACCGTCACTACCAGCCAAGCTTTCAACCAAAAATTTCCATTTCCACCCGTTCAAAATAAAATAATGAAATAATAGAAAGTTTTTGGACGTGTTAATTATTGTTAGAGAGTGATGAATAATTATTAAAAAAATAGTGGGAAAATAAAATAGAAGAAAAGACAAGATATATATAAAAAAAAAAAAGAAAGAAAAAAGACAGCAAGCACCAGCACAAGGCACGCAGTCTACTAATACTAAGCAGCCAAACCTGTGTGTTCGGTAATTGAAAGAAAGAGTGTGTTGTGTCGGTGGCATTGTCGGAGTGAAAAAACAGAGAAAAAAGCGAGAATGTACGGTAGAGATCCGTGGGGTGGTCCGTTGGAGATCAATGCGACGGACTCCGCCACGGAGGAGGAGCGGAGCCGGAACCTGCAGGACCTGGACAGGGCGGCGCTGTCGCGGCCCTTGGACGAGACGCAGCAGAGTTGGCTCCTGGGCCCCGGCGAGCAGAAGAAGAAGAAGTACGTGGATCTCGGCTGCATCATCGTCAGCCGCAAGATCTTCGTATGGACCGTCGGCACCGTTCTCTTCGCCGCATTCCTCGCCGGATTCATCGCGCTCATTGTCAACACCGTCCCTCGCCACCACCACAAGCACCCGCCTCCCGACAACTACACCCTCGCCCTCCACAAGGCCCTCATGTTCTTCAACGCCCAGAGATGTAAACAACTAAGATCCCACATCGACTAATCATGTTCATGCCATCGTTGTTTAGTACATACACACTAACTTGTCTGAATTGCTTGTGTTTGTTGCTGTTGCAGCGGGGAAGTTGCCGAAGCATAACAATGTCTCTTGGAGGGGGAACTCCGGTATGCAAGATGGGAAGTCTTCTGATACGTCTTCTGCCATTAAGGATCTGGTGGGTGGATACTATGATGCCGGGGATGCTATCAAGTTTAACTTTCCTGCTTCGTTTTCCATTACTATGTTGAGTTGGAGTGTGATTGAGTATAGTGCAAAGTACGAGGCTGCTGGAGAGCTTGATCATGTTAAGGAGATCATTAAGTGGGGTACTGATTATTTTCTCAAGAGTTTCAATAGTACTGCTGACACCATCACCACCCTTGCGGCTCAGGTATCCAACCACACCCCTTTTTCTTTGTGTTTTGCTTCATTCTTCATTTCTCACGTTAAGTCATTTGCTTCAAAGTTTCGTTCTAGAAATAGTATAGTACGGAGCATGGTTTTAAATTGTGTTGCAACTCGCAATCCTTGATATTGTGGAAAATTGTGTACAAATATGGTCGATCCATACTTTAGAATGGATCGAGGATTTAAATTGTGGTTGATGGTGCTGCAATTTTGAATGGTTTGAGGAGATAAGTGTGGTTGATGGAGTAGAATTTTATTGTGGGGTGTGGAGTATGGAATAGGATGTGTGGCAATTATTGTTTTTTGGGCTTGTTTGACAGGTTGGGGTAGGAGATACTTCTGGTGGGGATACTCCCAACGATCACTATTGCTGGATGCGTCCGGAGGACATTGACTATGACCGCCCTGTGACTGAATGCCACAGTTGTTCGGATCTTGCCGCTGAGATGGCTGCTGCCTTGGCTTCTGCTTCCATTGTTTTCAAGGACAACAAGGCCTATTCCAAGAAACTGGTGCATGGTGCAACCACGCTCTTCAAGTTTTCGAGGGATCAGAGAGGCAGGTACAGTGCTGGGAGTTCGGAGGCTGCAATTTTTTATAACTCAACCAGTTACTGGGATGAGTATGTTTGGGGAGGCGCTTGGATGTACTTTGCAACTGGAAATTCCTCATACCTGAAGCTTGCTACTGCTCCTGGCCTGGCCAAGCATGCTGGTGCCTTCTGGGGAGGCCCTGATTATGGGGTACTCAGCTGGGATAACAAACTTGCTGGTGCTCAGGTAATTTTGTAGGGATTCTTTGTTATTGTGTGTGTGTGTGTGTGTGTATTATGCTCTAGTTTTCTTGGTTCGTTATTTGGAAACTAGATTAACATCAGGAAACAACGGCTAGAAGTTAAAGTTATGATGAATTAGATATGTTGAATTTCTAAGTTTTTTTGTTTACTTTTTTCATTTTTAAAGAAAAGATTAGTAATAATTAGTTGTGGTGTTTATGGTGGATCCTCTATGTGGTTTTCAATACTGTCCTTTAGCAGCAAAAATCGAGTTCTTAACTAGATGTCTGGCTAATCATTCCTAAATTGGAAATACTTCTCTTATATTTGGTATGATTGCTACGAATCTCGGAATATTTATCTTTGTATGTGTCATGAGTTCTGCCAAATACTTTCTGAGTTCAGATCTTCATTTTAGCTTTAATTCTGTCTCGTGTATGTTGTCTTTCCTGGCCTTCCCAACATGTTCCCTTGCACGTGGTCTTTATATCATCCATTACCTTGCAGGTTTTGGAAATTTTAGTGAAAAGTTATTTGATTGATTTGATCTTTCATTATTTAGGTACTTCTGAGTCGTTTGAGGTTGTTCTTGAGTCCTGGCTATCCATATGAAGAAATTCTGAGGACCTTTCACAATCAGACAAGCATAATCATGTGCTCCTATCTACCAGTTTTCACAAGCTTTAATAGAACCAAAGGTAACAATTCTTACTTCAAACCTTTCCACCAGGCACATCAGAATTCATGACTTAATGATTACTATTCTGTGACGTAAATGTTGGTATTCTGTGCACTCAGGTGGCTTGATTCAATTAAACCATGGTAGGCCTCAGCCTCTGCAATATGTTGTCAATGCCGCCTTTTTGGCTGCCCTATATAGTGATTATCTTGATGCTGCTGATACACCTGGATGGTATTGTGGACCTAATTTCTTTTCAACTGATGTGCTCCGTAACTTCGCCAAGACCCAGGTACGTAGTATTCTGCTCCTTCAAGATAGTCATCTATGGGATCCAAATCCCTCATATTACTGATACCACTATAAGGTGCCTGTGTTAATTTTTCTTTTCCTTTGTGCGTGTTTTTGCAGATTGATTACATTCTGGGGAAAAATCCAAGGAAAATGAGCTATATTGTGGGTTTTGGTAATCATTATCCAAAACATGTCCACCATAGAGGTGCATCTATTCCAAAGAACAAGGTCAAGTATAACTGTAAAGGTGGATGGAAATGGAGGGATACTTCCAAGCCAAACCCAAATACAATTGTTGGTGCCATGGTTGCTGGTCCTGACAAGCATGATGGCTTCCGTGATGTTCGTACAAACTACAATTACACAGAGCCAACTCTTGCTGGAAATGCTGGTTTAGTTGCGGCACTGGTGGCGTTGTCAGGCGACAAGAGCACATCAATTGACAAAAATACCATTTTCTCTGCTGTTCCTCCTATGTTTCCCACGCCACCGCCACCTCCAGCACCATGGAAACCATAAATGCACCATGCCATTGGTATTTCTTTCCAGCAAGTACCCCTGATGATTTTAGTGACGTGTAACCTTCGTTTTGTATCAACTGGAAGATCAAGGTAATTTTGCAGAGAAAAGCTTGGAGAAATGGAAGTAATGGAGCTTGGCCTAGTGAATATATAGCTGCCTGGGGCCAATGATTGATCCAAGATTAAGAATTGATAGAGTGGTACTTGAGAGTGTGTCTCTTTAAATTTTTTGTGATACACATAGTATATATGTATCTAAATCAAATCAAAATCTTGTATTCTTTAAACATAAACTGAACAGCTTGTAATTGTTTGACAGTTTCATCTAATGCCTTCACAGTTTTTCTCAGTATTTGTCTTCCATGCTATCTATTTTCGTTTATTCTTTTATTTTTTTCAATGAGGCTGGGTTCTTTTTTCTTCTTTCTATTTTGTAAGGTAGCCATTAAGCTGTTCTAAAAGGCTCTACTAGTGGATCTAACCATGCACAATCAATAATTTTAACTTCTTGAAACCATCCTCTTAAATAACCTTCCCTTTTGTGTGTGTGTGTACTTCGAACACTCTTAAGAGACAACGACACCGAAAAGGAGAAACAAGTGGCACACTATTCAATCGTATGATTTTGACAACACAACATTGCTTTTGTGGTCCATGGTGCTGCACTTTCTCCGTAAAACACAAAAGACAACGTTAGACTTCAAAATGTACTTTCGATTCTTTTTTGGCATCGTAATGTGAATTTGCAAGGTTGTGAACAACTATCTTTATTGCTAAATCTTGCACGCTACTCCGTGACCAGCACTTGGAATCTGGTTCCACCTTTTATGCATGCCAACTTCATTTACTTGTCTTGATACCTTGATAAGTTGGGAAACATTCCTTGCTTGTTGTGGCTTACATCAATTCTATACTATGCAGAATATTGTTCCCCTAACTACCATCATTTTCAGGCCCAAATATATATTGAACAGAAAGAGTTGTTTTGGTAACGAAAGAGCAAAACATGGCAGAAGAACTGAACCACTCCCTGGAATATACACCAACATGGATTGTTGCAGTTGTTTGCTCCATAATTGTTTTCATCTCTCTCTGTGTTGAGCGTGCCCTTCACAAACTCGGAAAGGTAAATTCACATTTCTTCTGGCCTAGTCGATTTCTCAACCATTTTGTTCAGTTTTATTTTTTTCTTTTTGGTATGTCTTAATCACTTTCGTTCATGATTGGTGGTTTGTTCGGTTCAATGTTACAGTACCTAAGGAGGAAAGGTCAGAACGCATTGTATGAAGCCTTAACAAAATTGGAAGAAGGTAGTTTCTTTTTGACTTTCAATTTGATTCACTCTCAAGCACAAAAAGCTTTTCAATATTATGCTATGTTGGCATATCTTAGAATTTTTATTGGCATTTTTATCTGTAAAGAACATTATTATGATTTTGAAGTGGTAAATGTTTCAATTAACATTTCCCCAATCCTTCCTACAAATCACTGAATCAAGGGTGACATTACTGTAATCCAGTTCCTCAAAAATAAAATCATTCAAATACCGGATTCAGTGTTGTAAATGAAGAAAGTAAATATAAGTTAAGATTGCATTTTTTAATTGGACTACACAATATGTGTTCTCAATCCTATTGAGTACAAAACATTTGCGTCACATCTATTGAGCAATGTCATTCTTCTATAACTTTTATGTAATTATTTGGCCTGATCAGTGTGTACCCTATGTTTTTTTGCACCAGAATTGATGCTTTTAGGGTTCATTTCCCTCCTATTAACCGTCTTTCAAGGTTTAATAAGCGATATTTGCATCTCACCAAACCTTGCAACCCAAATGCTTCCATGCAAAAGACCTCATAGGTCTTCAGAAGGTTCAGGGCATTATGAGATAAACTATGATGCTATAATAAACAGAAGGAGGCTTTTTTCTACTGGTTCTGGTTCGGATCATTGTACACTAAAGGTTGTTACCAATGTTACTGAAAAAAAAAAATGGAATTCTGTAAAGCTGATCACCAAATAACACTTTCATATACAAACAAACTACTTGATTCATATTTACAATCATTGCCTTTTTCCTACGCAGGGGAAGGTTCCACTGTTATCATTGGAATCTTTACATCAGCTTCACATTTTTATCTTTGTATTGGCTGTTGTACATGCAATATTCTGTGTCACAACAATGCTTCTTGGAGGTGCAAAGGTAATAAATATAATGAGTTGGTGATATGATATTCCTTGAAGTTGATATTTTCTTAGTAAAAGTTGTCCAACCATGATTTGCAGCATATTAATGTTTAATATTTACATGGTGTAGATACGGGAATGGAAGGCCTGGGAGGATTATTATAGAGACCACAGTGCAGGTTCAAATTATACTTTGAATCTAAAATTCAGATGATCATATAAGAAAATTAAATTTTTCTGTCTCTTCAGATTCTAACTTCCTAGCTCAAATGCAGAAATAGATACCCGTGAGTTCTTCAAAATACATAATAAAGGATATTGGAGAAAAGCAGCTGTTATTAGTTGGCTGGTAAGTATTCAGAACCTTCCTCAATCTTCTTCTAACTTTTACCTTTAGGATGAAGAAAATTGGAATTGTAAACTTCTAACAGTTCGTAATGGAAGTAGTACTTTTAGAGTTTGATAAGAATGTTCTAATATGTTTATTATAAAACTCACCAATTTGCATCAAAGTGAGAATGTTAAACTAATTACGAAATTTTATGTGTATTCCATGACTATTGTATGAATTATCAGTTTTATACCTCTAATCAATTAGAGATCACTGTTATAACTTTTAGAATCTGTTTGTTGCGGGAAAAATTTAAATGGAGGAGAGAACATCTAACCTTTTTCTTGTTTGGTTCACAAAGGGAAAAAGAGATTTTAAAAATTAATTTACTTTATAATACCTTATAATTTTGGACCAAAAATGAATTATTTTTGTCATTACTCTTAATGCTTTAAATCATCTCTTCTTACTTCAAATTTGTAAAAATCAGTAAATATATCATATAGTAGTCGTGATAAGTTAGTGATTGGATGAGACTGTAAATTGTTTTTGTTATGCATGTGTAAATTTGTTTTACACAACCTTTTTTTTGTCATATTGGATAAGGTTTAAAAATAAAAAACTATAAAAAAAATTCAACAGAAAATATATGTATAACATATGTCTTTATGGTCAATACTAACTATTCTATTTTATTATAAAGAAATAAATTATCGAGATAAAGTTTTTAGAATAAAGGAGAAAACTATATGAAAACAAACTAGACGAATCATTCATCTTTGTCTTATTAAATTGAATTAGGCGTCAAAAGTCAAATTTCAAAATTGAGAAGAATATTTTTTTAAACATATTTCATTTAATAAAAGTCACATGGATTGCTGAGAGACAGAATTTCTGTAAATTTAATATCTAAGGATATATAGTTTTGTGTTTGTTTTGGCAGATATCATTCTTCAAGCAATTTCATGGCTCTGTTACAAAGTATGACTACTATGCACTTCGGTATGGATTTGTCAAGGTTAAGATCTAGTCATGCTATATATTGTTAATCATTTGGAGAATAATAACTATTTCATCACATGCATATAAAACAAATTATGATACTTGTAACATTTTACAGAAACACTTCTCACATGACCCCAAATATGATTTTCATAATTACATGTTGAGGACACTTGAAGTTGACTTCAAAAGAGTTGTAGGTATAAGGTAAGAGTTCAAAGAAGTTCTTCTCATCTATTTCAGTTCATTGCAAGAAAAATTGCCTTGTAAAAAGCCAAATGTTCTTGACTTTTTTACCTACTAATGTAGCTGGTACCTGTGGGTCTTTGTTGTGCTGTTCTTGCTGTTGAACATTGAAGGTAAATACTTAATTAAGATCCTCTTATTCTATTGAAAGTAAATACTTAAAGTTTTATATCTACCTACTTATGAGTTTACTATGCAGGATGGCACACTTATTTCTGGTTAGCCTTTTTACCACTGATTGTAAGTGACTTCCATTCTTTACAATACTTTGGGAATCAAATTGATGGTTGTTTTTTAACATTACCAATTAAGAATGATATGTTGGTATGATAAGGTTATACTAAGCTTGCTTATGAAACAGCTTCTGCTTCTGGTGGGGGCAAAGTTGGAGCACATAATCGCTCGTTTGTATCAGGATTCAGTAGACATGTTGGGAAGAGAAGCTGACAATTCAGTGAAGCCATCAGATGAATATTTTTGGTTTACCAGCCCACCCCTAGTCCTCCACTTACTTCACTTCATTTTGTTTCAAAACTCTTTCGAGATTGCATTTTTCTTCTGGATTTGGGTGAGTGTTTCATCCATAATAAGCTTTCCTTTTCATGTCTCTGTCATTTAATGACATAACTTGTTATCTCTTAATTATTCCCTATGCAGTGCACATATGGATTTGATTCATGCATTATGGAGAAAATAACCTACGTTATCCCAAGACTTATAATGGGGTAATATACTCTTTTATGTGAAAGTAGAAAATCATAACTCAAAATACTTTTTTGCTCAGGTTATATATATATGCCATAGAGAAACATGTGCTATGTTCCAATCTCACTCCTTATAGGTAATATGTGATGCAGCGTAATTGTTCAAGTGCTTTGCAGTTATAGCACCTTGCCTTTGTACACTATTGTGACTCAGGTAATTGAATAATCTAAGGACATATTTCCTCCATTTGATTCATAAAAACTAGTTTGAAAGTACTATATAAGGTTTGATCAAATCAAAAACTCTAATGTGTTTTTCTTCTTTATTTTAATGAGAGAAGATGGGTAGCAAAATCAAGCCTCAGAAGTTGCTTTCAATTGACTCCCTCAATACACCGCATTCCAACTACATGATCAAAGAACCAACCCAAATTGATGAACAAGCAATAATCAGGGTGGAAGATGCAACATCTTCAATTGAGCTTCCCCACATTGTCCATGTTCCCTTAGACAAACCTAATACATCTAACAATTATTGAATACACACTCACTTGGAAACTGTTTGACACTGTCATATTAAAACTGATAAGTTTCTGAAATGTACTATCATTTTAATTCCTACAACTATAGACTTAAGTGACACGATTTTCTGAATTTTTTGGATTAATATGACTATTGATGTACATTTCCAGAACTTTTCTTTGCTTCAATTCAAGAACTAATGTGACAGTGTCTTACAATTTCAAAATACTGATGATTTTTTTACTCAATATAATATTATTCATCAATTATTTACTAGCACGGATGCATCTTGATTGTTACAAAATTTGAAGTGTCAATACAACATTACTAATTGGTTTTAATAATGATTGTATTATGAAATATATAATGTGGTTTTTATTTCTTGTTAGCATGAATACATCATGATTGTAAAGGGGACTCAGCAACAGTTCAACTGCATTCTTGAACATCATATTTCTATTTAATTAGAAGTAGATTATTTATTAAAGCACTCAAGCTCTCACACGTGATTTCCTTTTTTTTTCATGTAAACTATCCTTAGAATCTAATTTTTCTAACCAGTCATGGTTCGAGTTTATGGACTCGAGTTAATTATAGCACTTTAATTAAAATTAATTTGACCATCAATTTAATCAGATCATAAAACTCTAAAAAAATCCTGTGGAAATTAACAAATGGGCCATTTTAACCATTTTTTTCTATTACACCCCTTTCTAGCTCTTTGCCGAAACTACCCTTTCAGTCCTTCTTGGGCACGCTTGTCATTTTTCTCTCTTCTTCAAAGTCATCTTAGACTATGTCATTCATTACTTTCTTTTTCACATATCTTACGAAAGGGTTTCTGTTGTGTTGTTTAGATAAATTAAAAATTAAGACAAAAAAAAATATTTTATACCAATTAAAATTTAAATTAACCCCAAAAATATTACATCTTCACCCTACTTTTCCTTCACATAAAATTATGCATTATTTTTTAGAATTTCATGTTATTAATAAAAGGCCCCCAATAAAACACTTTATTGCACGTTCCGAAAGCATACTTTTCCCCCCCAAATATATTAGTATTTTTTAACTTATTCTTCTCCTTTCGATTTCCCCAAGTTCAAATATTAATATTAGGTACGCACAAAATATGGATATAAAACTACAATACTCAAGCCAGTCTAAAGGATACTTTTTTGTAACAAAAGTATGAAGACCATTATAATACTTCACCCAAACTAGCACATCCCTGCTTAGAAGGATATTATTTCTGAATTAAAGATACACTCTTTGGTTTAATTTACGCTAAATCTTAATAATTAATAAATTTTAAGAATAAATACATGGTTAATTGCACATTTTGTATAATAAAAAAATGTTAATAGAGCTTTCTTTCCAATTTATTATGTCTACCCGATTGGTGCATTTTCAGACTTTTCTATCCTACATGCTCATTTCAACAATCAATAAAAGGCCTAAGAGGGAGGGTGAAAAGCACTATGGTGCATGTAGTCCTAAACCAAATTTTAGATACATAAATATACACAAATATCGTGGGAAATTTTATTTCAATGGGAACCCTTCTCCATCTCAAGACTACCACTCCCTGATACAGAGGCAGCTTCCTCATTGGCCTCTGCAATCTTGAGTTCATTAAGAGTCCTTTTTGCATAAACAGTGAAAGCAATGGTGGTAACAACAGCAACAATGAAAGAAATTATGTTGTACACGATTTCCACAGTTGTCAATTGGTGCTTCCCGTACTGTGCATCTGCCAAGGTCTTTAGTAATCGACCACTGCTCAAAATTGACCACCATTAACAAATGAGGAAAATATAGGTTTGTTAATGAAGATTGATAAAGAAAACAAGTCATGGATTCAGTCATATTGGGACCAATGAGGTAATATTTTATTCACATAGTCATATATATCTGTTTTCAAACAAACTTCACAAAGTTTGACTCTGACCATCTTTTGCCCTTCTAGAGATTGTCAAGACATTGAAATATCTCAATTTTTAGACAAGGAAAACTTATTTATATATTAATTTTAGCTTATGAGAGAAACTTCTTCATTTTCTTTCTTCTTCTCTTCATCTATAATAAGTGTTTTTAAGGAAAAATTAGGTGGAGGGGACCTTCATTTAAGAAAACACTTCATAATTATATCTGTTAGTATTTTAAAAAATTACTCTAGCCCTGTTAAAAATTTTTGAGCTCCACCACTGCCACCATCCAAACATAGCATAAAGGCGAACTACGAAAGCACAAACCTGTAGATGTAAATGAAAGCTTCAGGCACCATTCCTGCTATTGATCCACATAAGTACGGCCAAAACCTCATATTCGTCACAACTACAGCATAATTGAAAATGGTGTACGGGAAAGGTGAAACTCTGAACAGAGCAACTACTTGAAATTGATGGAACCAACTCCCTTCCCCAGCAAGTCTGATCAATGCGGCATTCTTGGGCCATCTCTTTAACCATTGCTGCACCATTTATAAATAAAGACCATGAACAGAAAGTAAAAAAAAAAAAAAAAAAAACAAAAAAAAAAAAAAAAAAAAAAAAAAAAAAAAAAAAAAAAAAAAAACCGAAAGCAAAAACAACATGAATCTAGACTTGAAGTCACTTGAGAAACAAAATGACTTACATGAATGCGGTCACGGAAAACTAGTCCAATTAAGTAAGGGAGGACCATCCCAATTGTTGTTCCAACCATTATTATAACAAAGCCAAGGCCATAACCAAAAATCATCCCAGCCAACCACATGGAAGGGCCAGAAGGGATAAAAAATACTGGGAATAAAGCCAGAGAAGCAACAAGTACAAGGGCAAGAACTGGACGGCCAAAAGTGGTCGCTTCCCACTCCATGATTGGGTAAATTATCTACAATAGAAAATTCAGTAAGACCGAGGTTCAAAATATGAATAAACAGCAACCGTGTGGAGTGTAAGCTATTCCACAAGAATTAAAATATTGAGTCTAAGCTTGTTCATAGACAATACCAAAAAATATCAATATGCAATTCCCAAACCACTTCCAAGTTTATGGACACAACACATTTTATGACATGATACTCATAAGGTCTATATATTTTGTCACACTAGCATTCACAGCACGAGCTACTATATTGATTGAACTCCTCTAATAGTTTTCATCACGTTGGATTAAAACATAGTAAACACCACACTGATGCCATATAACTTTTGTAAAGAAGCAAAGAGCACAAAAGCCTGTAGTTCCATTAATCTAATTGGCAACAGTAACCAAATACATAAAAATGCCATGTGGGATACCAAGGAAAATGCCAATCTTCAAATATTATTGTCATATAAAACATTTTGGTTGAAAACATTAGGAGCCTGAAAGTGCACAGGAATGACATAATTATCAATATAAAATAAATCCGTGAGAGTCAAACAACATGTTATAGATTAATCTCTGAATAGGAATTGCAAAGCCCGCATCCCCAGAGAACGCACATCAAGAAGAGAAATTCTGGTTACCAGAACAATTGTAAAGCAAGAGGAAGTACCTTTTCAAAAGTAAATGGCACTCCCCATTTCACTAGAACAAAACCAAGTACAACAATGACAAAGCACCAGAAAAAGGCTTTCGTCCACCACCTGAAAGATTTAATTCTCGATACTGCTACAGGCTGTAGTGTTTCATTTTCAACAGCCCTCGGTTCATCAGATATGGCAAGTCTAACATATTCACTATTCCCCCTCACATGATGACTTGAGATCCCATGTTTTTCCAACTCCTTTGATGATTCTGGTGTCATCATTGTAATGCCAGAGGACTAGAAACAAAACCACAACAGAAGCATGAAGCTGAGATTGATTCAAAATTCAAAGTGAATACCCTAAATACTTACATCAAGTAAGAACAATCATATGTCATAGGCAAAATTTATTTATAAACTAAGACTAGACATGATTTAGCAGAATTACTGCCATTAACATTCACATTGTATGACAACAGAGAATAGAGAGATAATAGCAAAAAATTAAAACAAGGGTGCTTCAAAAGATAATTAATTGTATGCAGGTGAAGAATCATGTATGACTTTGAAAAGAGTTGTAAATGTCAATTTCCAGAAATATAGTAGGGTATACTCCTGTTTGTAGATATAACAAGGCAAACAGAAGCAAAACAAAGTAAGCAAGCTATACGAGTCACTTGTATTAATTAATTTCCTTTCATACTAAGTGCAGAAAAATTGCACAATACTAAATGAGTCAAATGCTGCCTCACTACTTATATCCAGTAAAAATCTGGCACTATTAGGGTGTAAGATACTGCATATAAAGGCAGGGGCCACAGAATTTTAACCCAAAAAAGGCAAGTTGGGATACTAATCAGAAGCTATATAATATCCTAAGCAAAGCAGAAGTCATGCTTGCTTGCTGCAAAAAAGCTTCTGAATATAAGAGACTGAATGGAAAATTTCAAGGACTGCAAACAGCCCTAAAAGCGTTATTTTCCATTCTCTAACCCATTTTGTTTGTCATAGATGATATTTACCCTCACAGCCAACAAGAGCCCTAAAGCACTAATTCAATTACCTTCTATTCTAAGAACTAACCAACAGAAAAAAGGAAGAGTTCAGAGCCCTAAATATTCCAAAACCCAAGCTGGGTCCCTTTTTTATTTAAAATAAAAACCCAAAACAATTTTTTTTTTCTGATGAAGAAGACCTTCAATAATCAAATAAGCAATCACCAATGGCACTCACCTCCCTAATCACTTGAGAGGTTGAAGGTGTTGAAGCCAAATTTTTTCAATCTAGAGATAGGTTTGAATGAACTAACTAAGCAACTCCCTTTAAGCATCAATCCATAACATAACTCCAATTAACTTTTTCTGTTCATTAAATTGCAAAACTTTAAAGCTCCATGGCGCCTCTCTCTTCAATGTCCGCAATAAATGAAACCAACAATTTTATTTTTTTCCCTTTTTTTGCTAAGAATTTTAAATGAGACAAAACAAAATAAAATATCCTTGGAAACTGTGAAACTCACCACAGCAAGAAGAAGAAGAAGAAGAAGAAGAACGATCAGAGAGTGGTGTAGTAGTAAGCTGAGAGTAAGCGACAGGTTCCCAAATTAACCTCGGCAGAGCTTGGCCGTCGGAAGGAGTCGGCGACCGCCGGGGACGGCGGAAGTCGGAGGAAGTTGAACGCGGAAGCCAAGAAAAAAGAGAAGAAATTTGGAGTTCAGCTATGTTTCATTTTCAAACTTCAAACAAGGCACCTTCTTCTTATATTTCTATTTCTAACTTTTATTTTATTATTATTATTTTGAGGAAGAAACTAAGAGAGAGGGAAAAAAATGTATGGTGGCTTTGCCAAAAAAAGAAAATAAAAAAAGTAGTTGCATTGAATGCAATGTTAAAAGGTGAGAACAAAACACCCAAAGAAAATAAGTGAAGGAATATGCTCTAAAAGTATATAGTATATGGATAATAATTTTTAATTAATTGTAAGTGTGCAAAATTTTAACTATATAAGTATATAAAAGTTAAACTCAAGTGAAGTTAGGTGTATTTGTTATGATATTAAATAATGCAACAATTTTCTGATGAAATTTTGAACAAATTTAATTTTTACGGCACTTTTACATTATTAACTAACTGATCATTTATAATAATTATGATCATGTAAGAGAACTTTAGATTATTAATATGTTTAATTACATTTCAAACTTGATCATTGATTAACATATGAAAAAAATATTATGTTGTTGATATTTCACTTAAATGGTTTAAAATTGATTTATCAAGTTTTTGTATTTTTCTTTTGTTTCTATTAGAAGATAAAACAAACTTATTTTAGGTATGGATCAAGTTATTAAGAATTATTACTTTTTCTGTCAGTTTAATGATACGTTATTTTTTAATTATCCCCAAACATAAACTAATTATTTACTTTCAAACTCTCAAATAAAAAAAAAAACATAAATACCTATTGATTCGCTATATTTTTAGTTTTCGCGGGACCAAAATTTTAAGAAATTGTTTATTCATTGGTTATTCAGTCACTTTCAATAATTTGGTTGATAAAAACAATGGGAGTCGGTAATAATTAAAGTAACTTTTATTTAAAATAGAACGTTGGTTTTGAATTTTAAATTAAATTAAAAAAATATAATTTACAAATTAGTTAGTAGGTACACTAGTTGATAACTGAAAAAATAGTTGTTAGTTAATGAATTTTCAACTTATAACTTTTTAATTAATAAATTTTATTAAATTAAAGCATTTAGTAAAATTATTTAATAAATATAAAATAATTAAATTATAAGTTATTTAAATTAATTATTGGATAATTATTAATAAATTTTAATTTTTCTGTATTTTCACAATTTTAATTTTTTTCTTAATTTAAATTATTGTAATGTTGAATTTTTTACAATTTTTATGATATATAATATGTAAAAATACGCAAAAAAAATGATAAAAATGTTTTAAAATATAAGAATAAAAAAATTATAGAGTACAAAACTACAAAGTAGTGAAAATAATTCTTAACTTATAAACTAAAAGTTTATAAAATAGTTTATTTTGAGATAGGTTGAAAGTAGTTTATAAGAGTATGAAATACCTGACAAGTGAATAGTTGAAATGAAAATTTGATGACTTTGTAAAACATAGACTTTAAATATTGTGTTAAATTATTTGAAGCCATCGCGAAGCGGTCAACGAGGTCACGCGCTAAACTAGGTCACGCGCTAAACTGTTGGGTGAGTTCAGTTAGATGATAGATCTGAAACACAACAAAGCGCGTGGAAAGTTGTGACGTATTTGTATGTGGGATTTTAATTCAACGAAATCAAAGGATGAAACAAAAGAACAAAACAATGCATTTGGGTCTTTATCTTCCCCCATCTAGAAGGATAATAGGCTATGTCAGAAGGGATTGACTTTTGACCTTTGAATTTTCCTTTTCTCTTATTTTCTTGTCTGCAATTGAGTTTGTTTGTTCTCACCTCTCCAGTTTTATGCTATTGATCCAATAATATGGCACTTAAACCCAAGTTAAAAATCTACTTAATATTTTATTAGCTTAACTATTTTTTTTTTCAACTCAAGTTATTGTTTTTAAAATTTTATTATCATATTTTACAACTTCGGTATATTTTTCTGATAATTCATAGTATGATAAATAAACTCATCTTTATCTTGATTTTGATGAAGAATTTACAATGGATATATTTTTTCTTTATATTTGATTGTTTTAAATTACTAAAATATATTTAACTTATTAAGTAACATAAAAAATTAATTTAACTTTTATTTAGTTCTTAATTTAGTAATTATCTCTAGGTCATACATTTATTTGTTTTTATTATTTTTATAATTATTTAATCTTTATTCTTATTTGATATTTTTACCGTTATAATTTTTTTATTGATATTTGATTGAAAAAAAAATATTTATCCTTCGTTGAATACTTAATAATATAATATTTTCTTAACTGTGATTTTTAATTTTATAAAAAATATTAACAGAACATATACGGATATATCTATTTTGTATGGAAATAAAAAAAAGAAATATATACTCATTATTTAGGAGGATGATGAAGATGGAGATCATATAGTTAAACTCATGATTGTTACCCTTCTAATTCATTAATGGAGTAATATGTATTTTAATTAAATAATAATAATGTCCCAGGACAATATCGTGTTATTTTTTCAAAATAAAAATATCGACACGTTACTAAATATTTAATGGATCTATAAATACGTAAAAATCAAAGAATATAATGATAAAAAACACAAGAAATTTTAGATTATAAAATTGAAATAATAATAATAATATAATAATAATAATTAAAGTGGTCAAATGTACAATTAAAAATATAAGATTTAGTACAAGGATTAATCACGAGTTAATCTTTAAATGTAAAGTGACATTAGATGGAAATATCAAATATATAATGCCGTAGCTTTCAGAATTCATTTTTTAAAAATTAAAATTAGTTTTCTGTTATTAGTTATGAATCTTAACTTTATAATCCATTAAAATAAACAAATAGGATTTTGGCATTTCCTGGTATCATTCATTTTAGTAACTGCTTTTGCTACAAAATTATAGAAGAACTATTAAGTATTTATTTCGTGAGAGAAAGAATTAATTATTGGCATTTTTAAGTGATTAATTTATGGGCTAATTGATTAGTTTATCCAATTGAAAATAAATTAGTTGATGTGCGTGTTTATATTGATTTGTTAAAACTATTAACTTTGATTCGACAAGTTAGTAGAAAAAAATGTATGACTTAAATTGAAAACTTGTGATTTTTTCCTAATGTCTCTGTTAATTTCTAAAACCTATTTTACATAATTAACATTTCATTGTCAATACTTTATACAGTCATATTTAGTTATTTTACTTTTTTATTTCTTATAAACATCTAATAATACATTTCATTTATACTTTATCAAAATTCAGATTATCCTTAGATATCAAAATTCAATTTATACCTTCAAGGAATATTCGTTACCATCAGGTTTTGATACGGTTGAGAGGTATGGAAGATACCTGAAAAAAAAAATTCAAATACTTAAGTCAATACTTGACATTCGGAAGCAGTGACGATGGGTCCAATTTATCCCTTTTTTTTTTTTTTTTTTTTTGACTGTCCAACTTAACAAGTTGATTGGTAATAATAGTAATTAACCATCAATTATAATTGTAAGTGCCCAACGTATATGTGGGATGACGACACCCCGGGCCGTATGGAGGAATGCATTGGCCGTATACAGTACAATATGCATAATAGATAAACTTTTTTTCATGTCAGTTTACAAGAGTCAGTTAGTTGATAGTTTTATCAAATATTTTTTTCAATTCAATTAACTAACTCTCCTAGTTTAATTTTTAATATTTAAGCTTCAGAACGTATCAGTAGAAGAGAATTCGGTAACTTCATTAACCAGTTGCATAAAGTTCAAGATTAATCACACAAAATTCAACAGTTCTGCAATGCAGCAAACGGACATGTCAATTTTAACTCCTTGATTACCTTGACAGTGTGAACAGTAAGTAATCGGGCCAGTAACAAGCAACAGACAAGAAGAATCCCTTACGAGTGCAGAAAGAATGATGCAAATTTGTAGATAGATCTCTTTATTATCAGCTTTCAGTTGTTCGAGTAAAATCAGATAAACATGATATTAAACTTACATAAAGAATCAAAGAGAAGAAAAAAAAAACACTAAAAGCTTAAGGGCACTGGCCAAAAAATTGGGGTTGTAGCACTCTGTTGATTATGGATTAAAGAGCTTCCTGAAAGGCCCATCTTTCCTGTCTTTGGCAGCTTCAGTTAGAGCTAGGAACCGCTTGAACCCAGTGGTGGCAGCTCCTCGTCCAAGTGCTGCAGCCCTAGTTAGAACATCCTCTCTCGACGCGATGAGTCCAACCGCAGAGGGGCTAGGTACCACAGGAGCTACTGGAGGAGCTGCTGGCACAATTGTAGGTGCAACCTGAGTTTGCTTAATTCCAGGCCCAAGTTTGTTGAAGTCATCAAGAATGCTTTGTTGATCCGCTTTTTTCAGACCCTGAAAACACAAGTCAAATCATCCAAACATGAAGAATACTTTCAAATCATGCATTCAGTAGCATCTGAAAAACCAAATGATTTGCCTCAATCCATAAGCAAAGCATGAACCATTGCGGAATATTAACTAGTATATTTAATTGAACTATTTGGTTTATTTTGTACATATCTTCAGCAATTATATCAGTATCTTCATATAATCCATGTACTAGGTTAATAAGGCTTACGGCAAGGTTTGTAAATAGCAATGTTATCAATAGCGGATAACCGCCTATGGCAGTGAGCAAAAAATCCGTAATATAAATATCGAAAATGACATGGCGGACAAATTTACACACACTAAAAAAACAACAAAAATGAAAAATATATTAAAAATAGCATAATGACAAACTAATTTCATAATATTTACAAAATTCACATGACAGTCATCACAAACTCCTAAACATGATTAAAAAACACTAATATTTCATTTAGTGATTTGAGGATGCATTGCTTTGGTTTTGGGTGCTTGACATTATCTATAAGTGGAAAACCATTGGGAACAATGTTTTATAAGCAAATGCAAACGTAAGAAAAAAGAAATGATTGGTTCTGAAATTTTGAGAGAAAAAACAAACAACTAACAAAACAGAGCAGCAACTAGCTGAAGAACATGTGAAAAGAGGAGAAGAGAAAAGAACAGAAAAACAGATGAAGAAGAAAGAAAGGGAAAAGAAACAGACAGAAAGAACAAGAAAATGGGGGAGAAAAACTCGGCTTCAAGGTCTGGGTCGTCGTAGCTTATGACGACAGAGTAAGCTTTTACCATAGATGACTCAAAGTAGCCTTGGCAGACTTCACCTCAATAATCAGAGGTCCAGAACAAAGAAATAATGCAAAAACAAGCAATCAATCAACTAGAGAGTTCGATAGAAAAAGCTAATTATAACCTTAAGCTCCAGGATGCGTTGGAATTCCATGGGTGTACCCTCAGGTAGCAATGCACGATAAGTATCTGCTACAGAATCAACTGGAGAAAGTATAACCTGAACACGGACAGTCACAAAAATTTGTCAGAAGGAATTAATTTCATGGTTGCCTTTGATTAAGTTTTAGGTTGAAGTCTTTTTCTTTTCATAAACTCCTTCAGATGTTTTTAACACCAATAAGCTATCAAAGACAAATATTTTTACATAATAACATTTTACTAACAAATGGACAACAAACCTTCAAAAGGGCTTCAGCTTTGCTCATCTCGCGGCTCACGAACTTGGAATAACTAGCAGCACCCGAAGTCTATCACAAAAAAAAAGCTAGTCTGATGAGATAAACCAGTGACAAACATGCAACAAATTTACAATTAGATATGCAAACACAATGCCATTTTCACTATTAACTTATTTGACAATGGATTCTAGATAGTTTTGTCAATGCAGTGCGCAGTAATCATATGCGTCATAAAATAGCTGGTTGGTCAAGGTAGTCACATCAATCAGATCATTATCGTTTCTTACTTGGTCTCCGAGTTAGACAACCAAATCTTATCTCACTATCCTAGCAACTCTCATTTTCATGAACTGTAATGCAAATTAGAGCAGAAACTATGTATTAATTGATATCTAAGCATCACTACCACCAGGAAAGTAGATTCTTTAAGCTTGGACTCAAGAGAGATGGATAACCAACAAAATCTGAAAACTCGTTTCATTTTCTATTCAAATTGGTTTGATTCTAAAATATCAATTTAGTCCAGGTTTATGTATATTTTATCTATGAAAATTTATTAACAATAAATATTGTCCATCTCAAAACTAGAGTTGGGATTTTTTTTAAGTGTTTCTTGTAAAAGAGGCATTAGCACAGTAAAGTGAAAATTCCCGGGAAAAAAAGAAACTTAAAATGGAGTTGTCAAATTAATATACGCAAGGGAGAGAGGGACAATTGGACATCGGAAGAGTAAAGGTTATCATGATAGTGATATTTCTTGTAGTAAATACAAACAGATATTTAAGCAGTAAAAACTATTGAATACAAATTAATATCACCTGTCTACCCAGGGAAGGAACTTCAAGAAGAATCGTCTTAACAGCTTGTGTATCCAATAGCATCTGCAGAAATCAGTTCATTAGTTTATTAACATCATAAATTGGGTTGCAACCTAGGAAACATAGATTATTATCATTAAAAAATTAATGAAATATCACTAATACAGTTGAAGAAAAAAAAACGGCAAGTCAGTCTCAACACCCAAAGATGCGAGAGCAGTACAGAAAGAAAAAAATAGTGAATACAAGCTAAACTTTTTGTGTTAGCTTCAACACGTCTACAATAACCAATATTATTTTATTGACAAGAAGCAAAGGACTCTTATTACTGCATCAAATATTTTACTGTAGTCATGATAAAAAATAGATTAGAATTATTACGTTATTTTAATATATGAATTTCATGATAATTGTTATTTAAGATATTAATATATTTCTTACTTTTATGGATTTTTATCTTTGATAAGAAATCTAGTTTAAGGAACTTTTACTTTAGTAAGACCATATATCTAAATAGGATTTATCTTGGATTTATATTCATTTATGATCTATTATATTTGGGTGAAATACCTTCTAGGTGCATTATGTAATTCAGTCATTAGCATAATTGCACGTCCTTTATTCAGAGAATATATGAAAACTCGAGTCAATGGAGCTCTCCACCCAAAAGGAACAATCTAGGATCAGGGGAGCACCCAGCCAAATGTACTTTTTGCTCATTCGTGGGGAACATTACGGACTCTAAAGTCTAAACCTTTTTCAGGTATAGACAAGAGAGGATACCATAATTTATTAAATTACCATTAAGAGTAAGAATGAAGAAAGTTCAATTTTAAAACTTTCAAGAGAGAAAGTCAGAGACAATTCAATTAATAACCATCTTCTGTGTTGGACATTTTAAAGGGTTCTGGATAGGGATCTAATTAGGGTATTGAAAAGAGGTCCTTCGTTCCTTTTCTTTAATTTTAATTTAGGCCTTTGGAAGATACCCTGTCCTCTGCATAGTACTTCCATTCTAATAAATTTCTTTATCCATAAAACATGAACCGGCTGGCAAGTAAGAACCTGTCAAAGCTATGCTTTGACTTTACCACTCATGTAACTGAAGGAATTAAAAAATAAAATAGTCAGTACCTGTTGAGCTCCAGTTTCTGATATTTGTTTACACTTGAAAATGTTAGAATAAAAGCGTGGACCAAGGGATGATGCAAGCTGCAGATTAAAATAAAAGATTAGATAACAAAAAAGTGCAACTAACTGCGCACACCATGTGATTGTTAGGGATGATTAACTAACAAACTGTCAGGTGATGGTATCAAGAATAAACTTCAGAAGATATATCAGAAACAATTGAAGATGAATATGAAATAACAGAACGGAAAACTCAAAAGAAAAGGTTATATTAAAAAAAAATGTATACTTCGTTAATTATAAAACTGCAATTATTATGCCCGAAGAAAAACTGTCCTTAATACCAGTTTTCACATCAAAAAACCAAAGTTGCACGTATTTTAATCCATGTTATAGAGAATCACCTTGTCCAGAAAGAACTGAAAGTAGATGGGTGAAAGAAGACTTCCAAGTGCAGGAATGCTTGAGGTGAGGATCAAATTTATAGCATTAACATACCTGCAAGACAACAGTACAGTTAAACTAATGAACTTTGTCACAGGAATGATAATCATTTGTTAAATTTTATTAAGGAATTCAACTTACTCTGATTGATCACCAACACTCTCAAGGGTACCCCAAGGGACACGTGTCATTGCAGCCATTTCAATGTCGAATTTAGTTTCCAGGCCATGCACCAAGGTCACCAACGATTTTGTTATAACGGCTGAGAACTCATCCTGTATAATTGCATATCTCTGTTAGAACGAGAGCTGTAAAAAAAAAAAACTTACTAAGAGAGAAGCTATTAATACCTGCACTTCAGACATATCCACCCCTTCTGCATATTGAGGGTCAATTATTTTAGACACGCTTTCAGCTAGTTCACCAGCCTATCAAGTACAAAGCTAAATGTCAGTAAATCAGGCTTCAGGCATTTACTCATTATCAAATGGATGAAAAAGGTCAAGGAAACCAACCGTTTTGTGGCAATATTCCGCTGAATTTACAATGTAACAAATCACTCTTTCGTCCCTATCAGATGTCTGTTCAACATTTCCAGAGAATAAAAACACACACGTAATGAAAGATGCTTGACAGCATGAATATGTAACTTCTCACTACAACGAATAACCAATTGCTTTGAAAATACCTTTATTTGTCCATCCATGCCTGTGGCTGCTGCAACAATTCCACTGCCCCCCTTTGGGAGTCTAGCAAAGAGCTTTGTAGCATACGCTTTAAGAACTCTTTGGAAAACCTAAAAGATTGAAAGGGAATAAAGTCATAAACTGCAGTGAGGCTAGACCCATTACAACCCACGCACTGCAATTAAAAATCAAATTACTTTAAGCCACGAAGTTAAAAAAATACTATTTTTAATACTTTAAAACTTAAAACACTACTGCCAAAGATGTCACATCCTCCTTACTAATTTTTCCACCACATTCAGCTACACCACACTTACACTAATATAAGCTAAAACGGGCAACTCTTGAATAAGATGTGGAGCAAATATTGGATGTCATCACAAAATTATATCAAACAGTTCTGCAAAACGAACATGTTGTTTAACCTGATATAAGCCATGACACTCCAGCATCAGATAACTCACTCTCTGTCTTCTCTCTTTTTATTTTTAAAAGGGGAGAAATATAATTAGAAGATATAAAATATGTAGAAGGTAAATAATATATTATCTTAAACACTAAACAAAAAAACAAAACCAGATAAGCAAAGAAACCAAACTCATCAGGACAATTATGTTCTTTATCTGACAAAAGAAACACTTCGAACATCCAGAGTGGACTTTTGACTAACACATGAACAACAATAAAAGATAATAACTTCTAATCAAACTGAAATTTCAGGAAAACACTACAATATTAAGCTTCATTAAGAGAAGGTGCATTAAAATAATAACAACATTTTAAGGACTAATGATATTACAAGACTCACTGAAACAATGCCTAATATTCTGCTTCTTTTACTAGTGTTCTCACTTCAATGAGTCCCGTCTTTAACAGAGTTCAAGTAATTGTCATACTTGAGTAGGCACAACCACTTATCAGCAAATGGAAGGAATGGAACCCTTCAACTTTATTTGAGCAAGGATTTTTTTTTTTCTTTATTAATGAAGTTCATTTGATACAAGTAAATAGGTTGGCATACATATTTTTATTTCAATGGACATTACGAGCAATAGTCCAAAATTTGAACACAACCAATAGTACGAAATTATATTTTGATTTCAATGTAAATTCTAAACATCTATCATAACAAGGAAAAGAAAAAGGGAGAAAAATGAGTTAAACACTTCTTATATAAAATAGAAATAATAAACTCGGAATTAAAAAGTTTACCTTCAACAGATTGAATAGTGTTTGGTTCTTTGTTAAAGCACTGCATCTCTTCAAGCTTCGCTTGATAATAAGAAACAACTACATAGCATGGCAGAAAGAAATCAAGTAAATACAAAGCATAAGAAAAACTGATTGTAAATAGGGAGAAAAATTGTTTAAGCTATTTAGCCACATTAGTCTTTCACAACAGTTAGTCAGATACCACCTATAAGAACTTCAAAGAGCTGATGAGACATGAAACAATATAGAGGCAGATTACACTGCTTTAACATAACCTGCTAAGAGATCGAGGGACTCACCTGCATGCTACTGGATAAAACACTACTCTGACTTCCCTCCTCAATATCCCATGTCTCTTCCTATAGTGGATGAAACGTTTGATCAAGATTAAAAAAAATCAGAAGTTAATCACAGAACACCTCTAAAAGGTGATGCACAAATTACCTGAACTAATTTCTCCAGACTTTCCATTAGCGTCTTCTCTTCCAATTCTACATATACCGTTAAGTGAGGCTCAAAGCAAGATGAAATAATTCCACGGAAGTTGAACTGTCCAAACAACACAAACGTCTGTCAGGTTTGTCTTGGCAAAACAGACCAATAGGAATAAAATGAGAAAACCTCCAAGAAAACCACAACTACAACCAACAATATTTGTGAAATCAAGAAAATATAATCCACAGAATTCCTGTGTTTCAAATATGGAGAAAAAATAGGAGAAAATAACCTTGACACAAGATTTTTAAACTAAAAGCAATGTCATAAGGTATAATACATCCTTTTTAGGGAGTGTAAGAAATTACTAAGTATGTTGTGTCACAAACTTTAACTAGGAATTATTGCATAAAGAGCCACACAGCAGATAACAGTGACCAAGAAAAAGGAGAAAAAAAATCACGGAAAGACAAACCAAAAAGGTTAATTCCTATAGCATTTATATAATCATGACAACACCTCTCAGACCACAATTGTAAACATATGTACTTAATCTATAAAATCAATTATATAAAGATTGGACAATAGTCAAATGAGACCGTACCCCAGCTCCAGGCACTGCCAAATCTTTAGTTCCATCTTTCTCCTATTAATACAAAATTGAAACATGACAGTCATTTGATAACTACATGAAAGGAGAAGAAAATAACTTACAGATAAGCACTGCTAACTTTTGAAATTTATAAAACATACTTCAGTGTCACCTCCTTGATGTGCAGCAAGCTTTTTTTCATACTTCTTCCGGATATCCAAGGCACTACTACTAGAATTAGTCCCCCTACCTATTTCTTCAATCTCATTCGCAATCTCTCTGTTTTGAGCGCCTCCCCCAAATTTCTCAGCCAATTCATCCTCAAACTCTAAAGTTCTTTGTAAAGCCTGCAAAAAATTGACAGAAGAAACACTGAATTAACACAAATTTAAGTGCTTTCATCTGAAATACAAAATTGACAGCCTGTACATTGAAACCAGCCTCTATGAAATAACATAAGAACATTGATCTACTGTTATTTTGTCATTAAAAGTCCTAGGAAAGGGGAATGGATACAAAACAGCATCATCAGTATTGTATTATTTAATGGCTTACCAATAACAAGGTTCCAACATCTGGCTTTTCCTTTAGATTAGCAAGAATGTCCTCAAGTTGTTTTCTGTAAAAACAAGTATCAAACACAATGTTTTTGTATACAATAACCCAGAACTAAATTTAGTACATTTGAAATGACAATATTCTGTAAAATGATTAATTCCATCACAATTTTTTGCAAAACCATAGCTTAAAATATACAACAAAAGCATCCAAAATTTTTGGTAAATGATGGGAAATTCAAAATCAGACGGAAGGAAAAGTAAAGTTCAACTAAAACTCCCAAACTGCCACAATAAATTTATTCATATTCAATAAATTAAAATGTAATTTCGATACAAACAAGGGGTAAACATGTTTTACTATGGCCATGGTTTCTTTAATGGAGAAGCCGAGAATGATCCGGTTGTAATATAACTTGTATTAAGATGATTTGCACAAACAAGTCAATAACATACCTCGTCTTCTTGCAAAATAGGATACAAAGCCTATATGAAACATGCCATGAAGCTGGAAAGATTTTCCAAATTTCTTCATTTGATCTCATTCGGCGTTTAATCCATGCATATCTTCGTTCGGTTTTGTCCAACTTTGCAAGCTCTAAAAATGTGGAAAACGAAAACGAAATATAGAACTTTGACAACAACTCTGAATAAATTAACACAATTAATGTAGCACATAAATCAAACATACCAGCTCCTTCAAAGATTTGTTCGTACGAAGTAAGCTCCCTATTGCAAAAATTATTTACCAATTCTTCCCTTACAGAAGGTTCTAATGCATCAACAACCAGGCAGGCATCAGACAACTGCTGCAGCAAATTAGTTTCTTCTGACTCCTTTCCAGTACCTAAGCTGAGACAAAAACAGAAAATTGGGGAAGCCAGTTACATAGCCTCTTTGTATCAAATAGGTTCTGCATCTAGTGAGGTTATAGCATGTCATAAAAGAAAGATTAGGAAAAAAATAATAGATGAGCAATCTAAATGAACATTGTATATCCCATTCATATTGTAGTGCCCATAGAGATTTCCAAACAGAGCAGAAGATGGAAATCAGTAAGAATAATATACCTAGAAAAATCTGAAAACACATGCGACTTGAGTATTTGCTTGATATTCTTAAACTTCTCCCTCAGTTCTATGATCTTTGGGATATCCCTATAGGCCTCAAAATGGCTACATAATTGGTTCACGGCCTGAAACACAAGATGACAGTATGAATAAATCGATAGATAAACAAAAGCAAGAAGTTGAGTTTACACGATTAGTTGATTAAAACAATAAGCATAACTTTCTATATCAGATATATGAAAAGTAAGGACCATAAACCATGATCAGATACTGCAGAGCAAATAAACTATATAAGACCTCTAGAGTATAAGTGTGTTTGGGCGAATTATTGCACTTAGCATCAGGTTTAAGCACCACTGTCCGATAAATAATGAAATAATCGCTTAAGCACTTTCAGGAAGCTGGAAACAATAAACAATTATTTCTTCAAAATAAGTTGAACCACATCCTCATTTGATAGTATATGATTTTAATTTCGAAAAAAATATTCTGCTTAAAATTGAATCTGAAGTCTAGTGATTTATGTTTAGAAACTTGGTATCTCAAAAGTAAGTTTGTAATGAAACTGAATATAAAATTCTCAACTCAACATAAAAGTTTCTTATGCTAGAATCATGTTTAATCATATCTCCCAGTTTGAAACATAAACCAAAAGCTTTTCAAGATATGTGTATGTTCAGTACTGACAAAATCCAGGCCAGCTGAAAACACATGCTTAGGTGCTGCATTCACGCACATAGTAGCCTATACAGAAATAACAACAACAAACAACCAAGTCATATCCCACCAGCTGCAGATACAAATTCAAAGCAAAAAGAGGTGTACACCTAAAAGAAAAAAAAATCAATATGAAGTGGATTCCTATAAGAAAAACAACTAGTAAATCTAACAAGGTTTCGTCAGTAGAGTTGGAACATCCAACAGTCTATTTGTACCCTCTCCCCTTCTCCTCCAAAATAAAAAAACAACAGCCTATTCGTTACACATCCTTAGGAAATCTATAGAGATGAGCAATGATAGAACTTCCTATAATAAAATTTCGATACATTATCCAATCTTTATATCATTTGACTAAGGCGAATTAAATGTGGAAAATATGTAAGAAGGAGACACCTTTGCGGTAAGACACCACATTAATCACTTTGCTTTTCATAAAAGTTCTCTCAATATCTACAATGATGAAGATGACTTCTTATGCATCACAATAACTACATTTCCTCTTCAGTACAAAATGAAATATGTCATTTGACTCAATCAATGATCCTTTAAAAATTCTTTAGTGAACTAATTTCCCTTGTTTACCACTAGACGTAGAACAAAATATCCAAAAACAAAAAAAATCAAAAATTATTGTTCAAAATCAATGATCAAGCATAAAAGTTAAAACCCTAACGCTTTGCAGAGGCAACTGAAAGCCTCAAACTGCTAAACAACTAATAAGTAAACCCAGTTACAGGCTCCAATGCAAATACATCCCAAACTAACACAATAATCAGAAATATCAACAGTTAATAACACAGATCCGAACAATAAGGTACACAACAGTAAATAGTGTAGTAATGATATTGGATACCTCCAGCTGTGCAGCTGCCTCTTTATACTGACGCTTTGAAGCCATCACTTGCAGCTGTTCAACAGCAGAGACTGCATATAATAGGTAAGCTTGTTGAAGTAAAAGATCAAAAAAAGTCTACGCGTCTAAAATTCTACAAAGCATGCAACAAGCATATAGAACAGACGCAGCATTTTGCATTTGTAAGTTAAATCTGCATCGACTTAGTCTAAATGTTTACATTAGAAAAATTATTTAATGCCAAACTCATTGCTGATGTTACTAAGAGAGAAATACAAGTAGAGTCGCAAGCAAGCCTTACTAATGAGCCACACCTGTCTAAAGCTCAATTTCTTAAATGATAAACCGAGCACTTAAGAACCATTAATAAACAACCGTTTCTTTTTTTCACCAAATAAAAGAGTGAAAGCAAGATTTACCAAGCATTGTAAGACGATGCAGTGCAGTAATCGTGGTAGTTATATGCTTCTTCGCAAAGTCCAGTTTCTTAATGTCACGGCATATTTCTTGAACCATCGTTTCACTCTGCACAGCTTTAGTTTTTATCTCTCGGATCTTATACATAAGCTCCTGCATTCACGAAACAAGGCACTGATAAAACTCACGCGACGCAAAACAGAGGTCGAAGCAGGGAACTAAACTACATCGCACGCACGCGCGCATACCTCGACGGCACGGGTGGCGGCGGCGAGATCTTCCTTCGCCTTAGTTCCTGAATTGCTCTGAAATCAGAGAATCGGAGGCATGAGAGAGCGAAAACGACGGAACAAATCCAAATCAGGCGACGTTGATTAAAGAGATTTTAACACCTGTTGGCGAACGGCGGCTAGGATTCCGGCATCTACAGTGCGAATCTCGTTCTGGATTTTCTGCATCAGCGGCTCCACGCCGGAGAGAGACGCCTCTGCACAGCGAAACGCGGATTTGATAAGCGAAACGTCGGAATAAAAGCGATTGCAAGTGAGATTCGGATTTGTGGCGTACCGTTGGGGAACATCTGGTTGATGTACTCCAGAGCACTTGACTTGTCCATTGGTGAGGTCGAGAATGAGCTCAATCAGAAATGCATGAACGGTGACGGCGACGGTAACGTTCGGATCTCTAAGTACGCGTGTTCGATGCCATTGACGCTCTTCGATTTCCGGTGGATCCGATTGCAGAGGTGTTTGCTACTGCTACTTTTCGTCTTCTTCTTCAACCTCTGGACACTGCTCTCTAATTCATCAAACTCAGAGGACTCCTAACGAAATTTCCATTAAAAAAAAAAACTAAAATGTTATTACTTACAATCTATATCTACAATTTATTATTAATTTAATTTAATTAATTGTGCATGAATATATCTTTTTTAAAATAAAATAATTTGAGTTTTTTCAATTTTTTTTTTATCCTCCACTCGTAGATTTTATTATCTTTTAACATTCTTAATAAAATTAATTTAATGCGATGAGTGGGTGTCTTTTAATCTACGTTGTACCACTTTATTATTCGCTTTTTGTCATAACAGTGATAATAGACTAAATAAGGAGTTAAAATCGATATTAATCAAATAAAATATGGATTAATAAATTCTGATGTCAAAATTTATTGAAGTCGTTTGATGATAATAAAACTAATGATTTCGCAATTAATAATTTATAAGGACCTTAATAGAAAACTTTGTTAATTTTTTAATTTTTTTTTTCACTTTGGCATCGTTGTATTGCAAGCCACACAGCTAACATATACCTATTTTGGATGTTTTGGTGTCTTTGGAAAAAATGTGTAAAATAAACATTTTTATTCTTTTCGTAAGCACTAAACGTTTCTTAATTTTACTAATTTAACATGAAGTCACACGTTTCGTAATTTTTTCATATTATCATGTGTATAATCTCCATTCACATGTATTTGGTTTAATATATTTTTTTAGATAATCTCACTTTTTATTAATATAGACTTTTTAAAGTATTTTCATATATGGTATTTTGTTTCTCTCATCTTTAACATGGATCATTTCTACTTTAGATATATACAATTACTTTTTTATCTTTGACAATTACCATGTGGTGTTTTCCAACACCTTTTTACGTATATTAATGTAGTTCACAACCCATTCTTAACCAATTGTGAAACTCTTCTCCACTAATAATAATATGACAGAGGTCATGTTTTACTCTTCCCAACGTTGTTTCTCATGTGGAACGTTGACTCTTCTTCAAAAATTTAAGCAGCTTATTGTTATTAAAAAACATAATCTTCCTCTTCACTGTACTACATAAGTTATATAATTTTTTTCTTCCATGCATTATATTTATATTTATATCTCCTTTCTATTTTTTTTTTCTTAAGCCTCCACAATAAGTTATGATTATTGAGATGTGTCAATCAAAGTTGTAATAGTACCTAAAAGTTAGTTCTTCTACAAACTAACAAAACAATTACGGAGTGCCACGATTATATGCTCTTTGAAGTATTAAGATGATATATATTTCTCTTTTCTTTTCCATGGCAACTATTGGTCAAAACTGCATTAAAAAAAATAGGTGAGCAATTTATACAGAACAATTTCTAGGTTTGTTGTTGATTAAAAAAAAGTTATCTAATTAGGCTCGTAACATTGGTTTTTTTATGGCTATTGACAATCACTGCATAATTTTTGACATCTTAAAGATTGTTATCTAACAACTTAGAGTAATATAGAGTGAAATTCATCATTTATTATTTTATTATCATTTTTCATATAGATGCATTTACCTTTGCTATATAGGTGAATGACGTTAATTTGGTAGTTTTAGTCGTACAAAAAAGTCCTGATCAATTAATAGTCATTTTGATACATTACAAAAAGAAACATGTTTAGATATTTTAGAAGAAAAAAAAACAAAGATATTAAATATTAAGTCAACACATGGATAAGTATATCTAAGTATGAATTTGTATTTGACTAAGTAAAATAATATTAAAATCGTCGAAGATAAAAAGGTTAAATGATAACCATTACTCGTCTTAACATTATATTTGTGATAAATTTAGTATACTAACCAAACTTTTTAACTCTCGTCAACACCATTGAGATTTGATTCTTTGAATCATTCATATATAGTATTAATGCTACTAGCAAACACCCTCATTCGAAAATAAAGAGAATAAAAATGGTCTAGAATGCAAAATAGCCAAACTCACAAGTTATAAACATTATGCTTCTAAATTATTACATTTCTATTGATGATAATTTGGTATCTTAAAAAGAGAAACAAAACAATATGACAATATCAAATACAAAAACAAAATAAGACTTTAGTCACCTATAATGTCGTATTGTTAAAGTAACCATTAGTATTAATAATAATAATAATAATAATAATATTAATAATAATATAACAATATATTTTATATGGAAAAAATCCAACACATCAAACTATCACTATTGTTTACTAAAAATAAAGAAGAAAATGGTACCACAGCAAAGGAGAAAATGTCAAGTATTAAAATGGAGCGAATTGCAGCCAAATGATGAATTAAAGGCATAAAATTATGAGCACATGTTCACAGTTACCGTATTTAAACAAAGGGATGTCATGTGGAATAGTTTGTGCCAGTATTCCATAGAAGATGCACTTCAATGAGAGCAATCTCTAACTTTAAAGGCATAAAATTCTGAGCACATGTTCACAGTTACCGTATTTAAACAAAGGGATGCCGTGTGGAATAGTTTGTGCTAGTATTCCATAGAAGATGCACTTCAATGAAAGCAATCTCTAACTTCAGCTACCACATTTAATTTCAACAATAATAAGCAGTTCTTTATGCTTACACAAATGATGTTATTTCTTGCAAGCTTTTCACATCTTGATATATAACCACATCCGGGTCACAGATCTGCGTGTTGCGTAGACACCTTAAAGATGACGGTCCCTGGTTCACAGATATTCAAAAACAAAAAATCATTGCAGAATATCTCATTTCAGGTCGACCCCTCTTCTCAGTCGCAGCTAAAATGGAAAGAAGCAATAATTCAATCAATTTCCTATCAAAAGTGAAACTTTTTCCGGCTATTTCTTGACGTGGGCAGGTACTCTTGGATTGGAGGTTTATAATATAACGGAATTCGGAGCTCCAAACTTCTTAATACATTGCTCTTTATTTGATACTGTAGCAGTGAAATTACCACTGTACTTCGAACCTAGATGCATCTTTTGCAACACCTGAGGCAAACAATTCATCAGAGATGGATAAATTCTTCGAGAATCATAGCATGAGATTGGCTAACTGCCAGCCGAATAGCTGCAAGACCTACGAAGTTTATAATATACAAACACAAATGGAAGTTTCACATAAACATGGTGCGAATGCAGTAGAAGGAGAACTTATAAGCTCCAATCCAAATATTGATTAAGAAACATCTGTGTAGTAAGTTTCTATTTTGATTCAGGTCGCGTTCCAAGACCAATTAGTCTTTGTAAGTTCTGACTGGTACCTATTGCCTTTGTAAGTTCCCACCATAGCTTCTGCACAGTTCAAGGCCACATGTTATTTGTAAATTTGTGATTATGAATACCAAAAGACAAGCTAAGAAATGTGTAAATAGTAAGCAAACAACAATAATTACGTAACTGAAACTAAGCAAGTAATAAAGCAACACAGTAAAAGCAATGGCCATAATTGATCTTGGGCAAACAACTTTGTACTTTTAAAAGATTGACTATTAACTATATACACGCTGCACTAGGGTACATTCCTCTCTATATGTCAGACACAATCACGAGTGTACTATTTCAGAACCTGTCTGTCACTGATGATGAATTGATCGTGAATCAAATCATATGAACCACTTCTTACAAGTCAAAGGAAGTAACTTACTGGTTGATCTGTCAACATCAATGCTAATCAATGATCTGCAAGAATGAGGGTTGATAGATAGATACGCATCGCAGGATCAAATGTAGCTATTGATGCTTTTATATTGGCAAGTACACCAGAAATCCCCCCAATAGCAGTAAAGATTCACTCCCATCTAGCTGAACAATCAAACAGATAGTGACCTGGCATGTTGGTTGAAGCCCTGAACATTGATCCAACTATTCCCAGCTTCCTTGAGCAACCCTTTTGTCCTCATGATGCTTCTCAGTTCATCAACACGGTCCCACCTGCCAATGGCTGCATAGAAGTTTGATACAAGAACAATATAGCTAGATTTATTGGGTTCCAACTGCAATAGATGCTTTGCAGCCAATTCCCCTCTTTCAACATCCTGATTAAGACTGCAGGCATTCAACAATGCTACCCATATTCCTGCAGTAGGCCTAGTACCCTGCTCAACCATATTGTGATACGCAGACCATACCCCTTCTATGTTACCCGCTCGGCCTAAGACATCTATGTAGCAAGCATAGTGCTCTGGATCTGGTTCAAGACCATACTTCTCCTTCAACAATTTGAAACATTTTTTGCCTTCCTGCACCAGTCCAGAGTGACCACAAGCCGATAAAACAGACAAAAAAGTCACGGAATTCGGCAACACCTTCCTCCCTTCTTTCGTCATCTCCTGAAACAGCAAAACTGCTTCAGGCCCCTGCCCATTTCTTCCATAGGCATCAATCATACAAGTCCAAGAAATCACATCCTTCTCACAAATTCCATCAAACAACGACTGGGCATGCGAAACCTTCCCACATTTCGCATACATATCCAACAGAGCATTACACAGCTGAGTCTCACGAGTAAAACCCTGCCGAACCGCAACACAGTGCATCTGCTTCCCTGCCCACAAATCCAAATTCTCAGAGCAAGCCACCAGAGCACTGGTAAGCGCAACAGCATTGGGCCTCACCGAGCCCATAACTCTAAATGCCTCACCATACCTCCTATTCCTAACACACCCAGAAACCATCGAGTTATAAATCATTTCATCCTTCCAACCCTTCAAACTGTAAAAAACCTTCAAAGCATCGTCAACACACCCAACACTGGAGTAAAAATCAATAAGAGCAGTGCTCAAAACAACCATATCACGCCCCATACACACCACCAAACCATGAACCTGCCTTCCAAGCTCCAACGCCTTCAAAGAAGCGCAAGACTTCAACGCAGAACACAAAGTAAACTCACTAAGCTCCACATTCTCCCTCCCCATTGCCCTAAGAACCCCAACAGCCTCAACAGGAAGATCGCACCGCAAAAAACTCGAAAGCAAAGCGTTCCAAGCGACAACATCTCGCTGACCCATTTCGTCAAACACCTTCACCGCTTCGTCCAAAGACCCACACTTGGAGTACATATCCAGCAGCGAGGTTTTCGCGACGGTTCCGGAATCAGCACCGGTTTTGAGCATTTGCGCATGGACTTGTGTCCCGAGCTGAGAAATATGCAAGAGAGTACAAGCGCGCAAGACGGAGGTGAAAGTGTAGGCGTCGACAACGGCACGCGCGCGATGTAGAGAGTGGAAGAGGATCCATGCGGAGACAGGATCGCCTCGGCGAACGTGCGAGGCGATTAGGGAGTTGGTTTGGGAAATGTCTTTGGCGAAGTGAGTGAGAGATGATGACGAAAAGTTTGTTGTGAAAGTTTGGTGGTGAAAAGAATGTTTGATGATTCCGATGATGTTTGAAAAGTGGTTGAGATTGAGTGTGGAACTCGTGTTCTGTCTAAGGTTAAGAATCATCGTCCACTGCTCCTACTGTGATTCCCACTGGACGCTACCATACTTGTGCTTCAACCACGCAACCATGAAGTTCAGTTATAACTAACTCTACCATACCCATACGACATTCTCAACTGCTATATTTTACGTTGTATGTTAAAATAATTTACATTATTATAAATATAATATCATATCGAATAAAAACATATTTATTAAATTAGAAGAAAAAATGTGTTTATTATTTCGAATTATTTTTTTATTATATTCTTTCGTTTTTTCTCTCACTTTTTTTTTTTCATTTTAGTTCCTAAGTTAATCATATTATTACATGATCTGGACTAGAGAGTCCACCTACTCCAAATTAAAATAAACAATACAATATTTTTTACACCAAAAAATCTCATATGAATTAAGATTACTTAATTAATATATATATATATATAGAGAGAGAGAGAGAGAGAGAGAGAGAGAACTTATAGATGTATATTTAAAAAGGAAGTATGACGGATTTGCCGAACTTTAAAATGATGATATTTAAAATATATAATTAATTTTCATGATATCAAGGATATATAATACCTCAAATTCAATAATTTAGTATAATGATACTACTTTAGATGATTTTATTTCAGATCATTAAATTAAAAAATGTGGTTTTATAAATAAATAATTTGCATTCCAGAAGATAACTCGGTCAATTGAAACATGTTCATGGTATTAAAGAAAAAAAATTTGAGACTAAACTTTCACTTGCCTTCAGCTTGAGTTGTTCTCGAAATTTTATTTTACTTTTTTTTTATATTTGTAGGCATGTATGAATATCTACAAACAGCCCTTAAAGATATAAATTTATTTTTTGAGTTCCAAACATACATATTATTGTAAATTTATAAACTACAAAATTTTGAAAATAATCATTTTAACTATTTATTTTTATTCTGCTTTTTCTTCTGAAAACGGTTTAAGCTCGATTTTTCTTTCATTAAGTTTGTAAACTATGATTTTTTTAACAAAATATAATCATTCTAATTATCTATAATATATTACTCCAAAATATAAATTTAAATAAACGTTCAAACTTTGAGTAAAAACTGGTGTCGTTTATTAAAAAAAGAAAGAAGATAAAACTTATTTGAATATTATTTTTTTACTATTTAACCGAGGGTATTTGCCCCATGATCAATAATTATATTTAATGTTGTTCTTTTTAAATAATATTTTTAAAAAAATTGTCAAATATGTATTTAAATAACAGGTCATAAACAAAAGAAAAAAAAAACAAAAAAATGTGCGCAAAAATTCTAGTAAAAACACTAGCAAAAACGAAAAGCTTTTATAGTAAGGATATATAAAGTGTTTAAAACTCTTCATTTTTTGAAAACTAAGTGATACTTAAACATTAAATATTAGGATAATGCTATGCTACACAAATGTAACATTTAGAAAAGTAACAACATATCATTAATATGAAAAACACCTTCGTCATAATAACTAAATAAGCCAAACAGGTTTTATTAAAAGTACATAAAGCAAAGATTGTTGTAAAAACATAACTTCATAATTGGTCCCTTAAATCAAAACTCAACCATTACTAAGAGCTTTTACATTTACTAAATTGGTCTATTTACATCTCATTTATGAATTTGAAGATTAAGAACTTATATATTACTCTAGTATAAGATATTGAGAGATATATTATCCACCTATACACTACTACGCGATAATTGATTTGGTTTAAATTAACTCAATTGTCAATACTTAATAAACAAAACTTATCTTTAGATATTTTATCTTAAATAAAAAACTTATAAACATGATTAATTTCCTAATAGGTATTCACATAATCTTACTCTTTTAATACTATTAAGAGTATTTAATACTCTTATGTTATTCTCTTAGATTACAAGGACTTCAATCTTAAAAAAATTTCCAATATTTCTCGTCCGAAATGGTTTTTTTAATATTTAAATTTAGATATTTATGATCAAGTTTAGTTTTTCTTTTTATATTTTTAGTTAATTAGGTTATCTATTATTTAATTTTGATTGTTTTCAAAATGAATATATCTATTTTATTTTTTTACATTCACTGTGTTATTTTAATGGTTTTTAAGTTTTATTTTCCAGATAGCCAAATGGTTTATAATAAAATACCATAAAATTTATAACCTCTAAGTTTATAATCAATTAAAAGTGAACATTTTGATTGATACGATTAAATACAATATTCAATTTTCAACATCACTTTGTATTTAATTTTGGTTAATTTTTTTAATAAAATAAGTTTCTTCTATAATTATACAGTGTATATATATTCAAAATATAAACTTTATATATTTGATTTTATCACAAACTAATATACATTAAGTTTATTGATTTTTACAGTAGGTATTTTTAAATTTAAATAATTTTTATTATTAAGAGAAAAAAACTTCGACAATCGTACTACATGCCAATAAAACAATCAACCTCATGAAAAAGAAGAAGAACAATAAGAAGAAAACACTTCTTATCTTAAATAAAATTCTTAAAATTAAAAGTAGAAACACTTTTCTCTTGTCATGTAAGGAAAAGTCAAAAGTGCACTTTTTCTTGTTGCGTGACTCAGCACACTCAAAAATGAAAAATTGACTCGCCTTGGTTTTATAAGAATCAATGGTCAATACACATAACTAATTACAAAGGATTTTACATTGTTAATTAATTAAAAAAATATTTCTCTTAGGATTTAGTGACATTCGACAAAGGATGAATTATCTTCTATTCATAAAATATTTTATTATTTACTCGGTACTTTTGTGAATTTAATTTTCAGATACCATTCATGTTATTTTTTTTTATTACCATTTTAATCAGAAATAGTGTAGATTCGAATATATACAGTGTTTTCTAGAAGGTCAATTTGTTAATCTGTGGTGGTATACATGGCTGATACGGTGGGGAGAAATTGTTAGACCGTTAATCAGTTATGGTGAAAAAAACGAGGCCAAAAACTAATGTAAAATATACAAAATGTTATTAGATGAATGAATTTCTACTCTATTTACTGATTAAAAGTCTTAAGGAAAGAGTGAATAATTTATATTCACAGATTTTTTAATATTCTAGTTAAATTACGTGTTTATTTTTTTACTATTATTTATTGTTCTTTGCAGAAGTTGAGTCGTAGAGGTAAGAAGAGTGGAGAAAAGGAATTGAAAGAGAGAATCTGATCAGAACAGAGCTGTTGAGAGAACAACGTTCTGTTCTGATTCGCCAAAAACTCGGCGATCCAACCGCAATCGGATAATGGCGTCGGAGATTGAAATTTCTCCGGCCGACGCTCGCAAGGCTCCCGGCAAGGACCAGCAAGCTGCCGGCGTCGGAATCCTTCTGCAGATCATGATGCTCGTCCTGTCCTTCGTCCTCGGCCACGTTCTCCGTCGTAAGAAGGTTTACATCATCCCCGAAGCCAGTGCTTCTCTTCTCATAGGTACCTTCCCTTCCCTTTCTTCAACCTCTTTTTTTTTTTTTTTTTTTTTTTTTTTCCTTTTTTTTTTTTTTTTTTCTTTTTTTTTCCCATTTTTTTTTAACCTAACTTTCACTCTTCAGGTTTAATTGTTGGCATTCTGGCAAACATTTCAGACACCGAGACTAGTATCAGGTTATTTTCACTAAAATAAACTCTGGTATTGTTTTTTTGAGTTTATTTTCTGGAGCTGACATTGGGATTGTGAAATTTGTACAGGGCGTGGTTCAATTTTCACGAGGAGTTTTTCTTCTTGTTCCTGCTACCTCCTATCATATTATATCCTCTGATAGATACTGTTATTGTTTTTATTTATTTTTTCCTGGAATTTTTAGTTATTTGTTGTAATCATGTATTGTGGCTACTATCTTGTGTTTCTCTTGACTCCTCTTACTCAGTCTGGGTTCAGTCTCGCACCTGTGAGTTCCTCCACTGTGCTCTTTTCTCTAGACATGCATTTTTAGCTTGTTTGGAAACAAAGCTAGAACATGTTTTGAGAATTTGTTAACCGAGAAAAAATCCCTCTATATTTTCGGCAGAGAAACTCTCGGAAACTCTTTTTGGCCTGTACCCAAACAGGTCTTCTGTTCTCTTGGACAAGCCTTTTGACTTGGTGTTAATGATGTTATTCATTTGCAGAAACCGTTTTTCTCGAATTTTGGAGCAATTGTCACATTTGCTATATTCGGCACCTTTATAGCTTCAATTGTTACGGGTATCTTGGTGTAAGTTTTCTTTTACCTCTCTTTCGGTGTAACTGGTACGCCTTCTTATTAGGCTAAATTGTGGAAGTTCTTTTATATAAGTTTAAGTTCTTTTTTCTTCTTGAAAGTGTTTATAGAGAAAGTCGTCCAGACAAACCTTTATCAATCTTGAATCTTGGATAGTGGTGCTTAGCGACTAACTTTGAAAATGCTATAGAAAGATAAGAGGAAGCAGGATGACCACCATTTAAATGTTATGAAGGTTTTAAATTGTGGTCGTGGTACTGGTAGTATTTTCGCTGCAATCCTTGATACTGTGCTTTATTGTTGACGAATGCGGTCAATGCAGTCATAATTGTGGTCACTGTGATCCTAAGAATTTTGACCTTGTGGCTGAAATTGCAATTGCAGGTTCTAGAACCCTAGTTAGAATACATATTAAATAGTGTAATCTACACATAAATACTCATAATAAAAAAATGCCCAAAATTAAATCATGATAAATTAACTCACAAGTTAAACACACAATCACCATCAATGTTGAAACAATAATAGCATGATAGTGATGTCAAAAAATGAATATGGTAGTGAAAATATTAGAAAATGAATATAGCAAATTAGACAAAAATTATCCAAATGTGACCCGGGAAGGCGAAGAAAAAGAACATGTGTAAAAAAGGTCTTTTAAAATGTTTAGGAACAGAGGTCAAAAACTAAGGTTACTTTTTTTGTGGAATATTTTACCCTAAAACCCCCACAAAATGGTGTTCTAGGGTAGCAATGGGTTTTTTAAAGGCTGTGTCATGGTAGTGCTGCTATCTGGTAGAAAATTCCATTTTTGCTGCTATTTGAATCCCACAGCGGTTGAAGGCAGCTCTCTCCACTCCACTATTCTACTATACTGCTGCCATAGTGTGCTATTGATTGTATGAGGAATTTTCAGTTAGTTGCTTATTGTTTTTCCTCTATGCTGCAGTTATCTCGGTGGTTTGCTTTTTCTAATGTATAAGCTACCTTTCGTAGAGTGCCTGATGTTTGGTGCTCTTATATCAGCTACTGATCCTGTTACTGTTTTGTCCATATTTCAGGTGATTTTCTTCATTATTTTGTAATTCTTCCATTTACACCTTTAGTTGGTTAGTCCATATGCATGCTTCGATGTCCTAGTTTGTTATCCATACGGCTCTTTAATCCAATATGCATGTCCAATACAAAAGGCAGTAGAACGTCAATAGCCTGGTTGATTAGCATTCGCTCCTGTGTCTGCCTTTTTTGCTCATGTTTCTACATTTTTCACACAAGTTCAAATCTTGGTTTAGATTATCATAACATTTGGTATAATGCCATAAATAAATTATGAATGACAAAAAATATCAGTGTAGAGCATATTTTCATTAGTATGTAACAGGAAAATAACATGAAGCCTTAGTGAGGAAAATTTAAAATTTTACTAGTCTATAATATTCTGCACCATCAACTCATCAAGAACTGTATGAAATGGCCAAGTTATGAATCAAATTAGGGATTTGTGCCGTAGTTATCAATCTGAGATAGCGGTCCTGACAAGCAAGAATGGGATGACCTCCATTATATATATTATAAGACAAACCAAGTAATTTATACTACACTTATAAGTAATAAACAAAACCCCAAAATTAAAGAAATTCAGGATAAATCATTAATCAAGTTTGGACGCCCAATCACCATCAATCTAGGGTCAATAAAAAATTAGCAGAATGTGAACTGGCAAGTTCAGAGGAATAAGAAAGAATGGAAATGATAAGTAATCATATGAAGTGTGAAAAAGTAAGGTCAAAATAGTGGTAACTTATGGAATATTTTACCCCGAAGAAACCCCAAACAATGATGTTTGAGGCAATGTTGTTAAATGGCAGCACCATGGCCACCACGGTGGAATGGTGTGGTGAATTTTTTGCCAACTGCCATAGACAGTTTGTGAAGGGAGGGTCTGTTGTAGTAGTGCCAGAGGCTGCAATGGCGTCTTTATATGGTGGAATTTTGCCATTCTGTCATCCACCACTGATAACACTAGTTCTAGGGGTAAAAATGCCTTTTTGAAGCCTTTATCATGGTAGTGCTGCTATATCTTGAAAAAACTTGCTACTTTGGCTGCTATTTGAGGCCCATAGCTGCCTAGGGCCACTCCACTATCCTGTTATAGCTTGCTATTGACCACTAAACTTTGTGCTTTCCAATTTTCTATCTGAGCTCGGCTTATTAATTTCTAACATGGAACTTCACCTTTGTTATTTGCAGGAGCTGGGCACTGATGTCAATCTATATGCCTTGGTTTTCGGGGAATCTGTTTTGAATGATGCAGTAAGTTCCTGTTGCTGGAGAATGTACTTAATTTTATTTTATTTTTTGCTGTAGTGCAGAAATGGTTAAAGATAGATAGTACTAATTGCTTGATCTTTTCCATTATTTTTCTAACGTTCTATTTGTTATTTCTTTTGTCTTAACCCTCCCTCTTGTGTTATGGGCAGATGGCAATTTCTTTGTACAGGTACCTGAACTTCTGAAGTATATGGCTTTTATCTGAAGTAGACCAATATCATTAAGGTTCACTTTTAACTTAAGCACGTACTTTGCAGGACAATGTCATCTGTTAAAGCTCATCCATCTGGACAAAATTTATTCATGGTGGTTGTTCGGTTTTTGGAGACTTTTGTAGGGTCAATGTCAGCAGGTCAGTCTATAAAATGTTCTGTTTGGGTTGTGGTTCAGGGGAGGGGGGAGGCTGACTAAAGAACTTGTTTTATTTTGTTAACTTTGCATCATAGATGCTATTCCTTAGTTGTGATTCATTTGGTGATTTTGCAGGTGTTGGAGTTGGATTTATATCTGCTTTGATATCCTTTGAAATTCATTCTTGTCCTATACATTTGTAGTACTCATTTTTTCAGATTTAAAAGTACAAATATATTGTGAAACCTTGACTACCTGAACCTATTTAAGTATGCAGGATTAGATATTGACAAGTAAGTATTTTATATTAGTTTTCATCGGGAAGATTTGTTGTTTGATGATTACATCATGTTTGGAATAAACTGATCTGAAGAATTTTATGGTTCCATCCAGCCTTCAGAACTTGGAGAGCTGTCTATTTGTCCTTTTCCCATATTTCTCGTAAGATGGCTTCTTGGATGATTTGTTCATAACTTTCATACAATTCTCTCAACTTTTATTCATGATGTAAATCAATACAAAAATATTTTCTTTCTTAGGTACATGCTTGCTGAAGGCCTTGGTCTGTCTGGTATTGTGTCAATACTGTTCACTGGAATAGTAAGTGAATTTTATTTATACACACACATAAACATACGGGGAGGGACTAAAGTACTCTGGTGTAAGTTACACCAAATATTACCCCGTTAATAATTTTATGAATTTTGTCGATCCGAGCTTATTATAATTTAATATCATCGTGGTTATTCATGTCTAATTTTGCTAACATTGAGACACACAATAACAAGACAATTAAATTATTCACATTTTAGTATATTTTGAGAAGTAGGTATTACATCAATCTTAATCTATATAAAGGATGCATCTTTAGATTAATATAAAGTTTTGCATATATGATATATGTGATAGAAACTTTCAATCTAACAGTGACTTTTAAAAAAAATATGATCCAAGCAAAAGATATTGAACGGTGTAACATTTGGCATAACTTACATGATGTAATCTGTGTTGTTTCATGTCCATGTTAAGACATCTTTACGAGTATTCTTGTGTTTTCTTTTAGGTCATGAAGCATTATACGTATTCCAATTTGTCACAAAGTTCTCAAAAATTTGCCTCAGCCTTTTTCGAGTTAATATCATCTTTAGCTGAAACATTTGTGTAAGGAGGATTTCATTTGTGGTACTTACCTGTTGTGTTTTTACATTTCCTCTGAATGATATGTGCACACCTTTTGTCTTATGTTGTACAGATTTATATACATGGGCTTTGATATTGCTATGGAGCAACATAGCTGGTCACATGTTGGATTTATATTCTTCTCCATTGTATCCTTTTTGGCCCACAAATTGGAAGTGTCGTGATATGTCATTTATATTACCTTAGCATTTTATTTTCTTCTTAGTGCTTCTTCCTTAACCCATATAATAACCACTTCAGATATTTATCGGAATTGCAAGGTATTGAATTTATACTGATTGATATCATTTTATGTCTTTGATTACTGTGGCACATGCTCATTTCTGGCGTTTTGGATAGTTTCTCTACAGTATAAATATTTGCATGCCATTTTAAGCATATTTATTCTTTGCTCTCTTAGAAGTTGTAAATTATATCCTTGGGTTGCTACGTGCAGGGCTGCAAATGTCTTCTCTTGTGCTTATTTGGTCAATCTGGTCAGACCCAGTCATCGAAAGATACCTCCAAAACATCAGAAGGCACTTTGGTATAGTGGTAAGAGATTAAACAACTCATAAATCATGGAATTTACTGTGAAAGATTGATTAATTCTGTCTATAAAATAAACTGCTTCTTGCCTCTGGCATATTCTATAATGCCATGCCTAAGTTGTTCACTTTGTGCACATGCATAGGACTTCGAGGTGCAATGGCTTTTGCACTTGCTCTGCAATCCGTTCATGATCTTCCAGAAGGACATGGGCAGACCATCTTTACTGCAACTACTGCTATAGTTGTTTTGACGGTAGGCACACTCTTGTCCATTCATTAAGCTAATTACTGTAAAGAATAAATATGGGGTAGAGGTACTTGACCATGTTGTATATTGTGTACATTGTAAATATTATTTGCGTACACAGTGCCTATAAGGGCGAAAATTGAGTGTAGGGAAGATAAAAATTTCAGGTGGATGAGTAATATAAGATCAGTGATGCGTAGTTAAAAATTTGTCCTATTCATTTAAGTTTCTTATTTCAGTTATTAGCAGGTAGGGCTTTGTTTAATTCCCATCCCTGAGCAGTAATTTCAACCTCGAACATTATTTTTTCAGGTATTGCTAATTGGTGGCTCAACAGGTACAATGCTGGAAGCTCTAGATGTTGTAGGTGGTGATAATGATAGCCCTTTGGCTTCAGTTGGTACTATCACAGTAAGTTTTAACAAATAATGCCATTTAAGACATTTTTATTTTTGTGTATTCTACTTCTGCGGTGTCTTTTACCTTGAAATTTGCATTTGGAGGCATCACCCATCAATATCAGGAAGATGGAAGACCAAGTAGTAGCTTGGCTTTATAATTTAATTGTAACTTCTGTCAGTCAGTCATGCATACGTCATTTTGGTTTAGTGATAGTTATGTAGCATGAGGGACTTTTGCTTTCTTATTAGCAGAAACATGCAGGAAGGGAGTTCTTCTTGACTAATGCTATGTTTGGACGGAAGGAAAGAAAAGGAGGAAAGAAACACGGATAACATAGTATTTATTTTGTTTAGTTGGAGAGAAAGTAGGGGAAAGTTCACTTTTAGAAACAAATTTAAATTTTCTTTCCTTCCATTTTCCCTCGAATTCAAATTGCTTAATTTTCTTCCCTCCCATGTTTTCTTTCTGTTGTTCCAAACAGGTCTTAAGTCTATGACTTAGGTGGATCTAGTTTATAACTATGTTTAAAAATAACTTTTCCTTTTTGGGAAGAGAACTGTTTTTTTTTTTTGGTAGAATAATAGTCTATATTTGATGTAGAAAGAAGTGGAAGCATGCATGGAACTTGTGATTGTGTTTATGAATGAATTGCATCTAAAGTTAATGTTAACGACCGCGATTGTAGAGAGAGACAAAAAAGAAACTCCCTGACCGATAGAATTCTACTTTCCAAACATGCCCAACCAAGTAGCAAGTGTTTGGTATAATTATTCCATGCTAAACTGATGGCTGGGCAAAACATGCTTCATGACACTTGCAAAGTTCTTATTGTGTGTAATTTGAATTTTAAGACTCTATGTCCTGTTATGGATTTTTGTTATCAAATTGTTTGTTTTATTCCAAAATTAGATCACTCAATTTTGACTGTCCCAAAATGACTCTGACAATGAATAATATTTAACTGAAAGAATCTACTTATTTAATTGATTCTCTTTCAAATAATACTCTTTGGTTTTGCAAGAATTTTGATGGAAACAATGGTTATATTGCGCCTCCTTACAATGAAGAGTCATCTTCTGGGAACAAAATCAAGATGAAGCTGAAAGAATTCCACAAGAGGTATTGTCTATGTTCTGAAACTGCAAATATGGCTAGATATATAATGATGTTGCCAATCTAATTTCTCTTTGCTTCTTCATTGCAGTGCTGCATCTTTTACAGCAATTGATAAAAACTACCTCACCCCATTCTTTACTAGTCAAAATGGAGATGAAGATGATGAAGGTAAGTTTTATGTAAAATTGCCATTCTCACTGAAAAATTGATGAAGTCAATAGGTTTTAAAAATCATAGGACAAAACGTGGCTGCAATGTTACATATAAAATTGATATAAAAAATATTAAATTGGGAGAAATTTTATGTTTAAAAATTATTATGAATAATTGTAGACGTTCTTAAAATGCTACAGTTTGGTTTAAGTATTGTGGAATTCCAATTTCTATCAGTATATATGCTTTAAAAGTAAAAGTAAATTATTGTAAACAAAAGTAAAAGTGAATTTTTTTTAATAGAATGCGTCTACAAGTATTTAAAGTATTTGTGCAATGTAGGATACGGCTATACATGAGCCCATTTAGAAGTGGTTGTACATCCTTGTAGGTTGAGTATTCAGTGTAGTTTGTACTTAGAAGTGTTTCAAAATAATTATTTTTCATCCATGCTCTTGGACGTATTACACTTTTGACTTTTTTTAAGGTAACAAGAGTTTTTTAGTGTCTTTCTATGAAGTAATTTTGCTTTGACACTAACTATATTGCCGCAATTTGTTTTTCTTGATTTTGACAGCAGAGCCTTTTACTTCTACAAGATCGGGATTTCATGGGCAGAACCCCTATTCGTCGTGATTCCTTCCAGACAACATACCGAATGCGTTTTTGTACAGAATTCCGTCACGCAATTTATAGATAGCTCGTAGGAATTGGCACAACATAGGGATCGAATTTACCTCCTATATTATTCCAAGTTGTACGATTGAGAATGTGAAATCTCATTAGGTTCGAGTTTGGACAACATCATCACGGGCAGATATAGCATTCCATTCAGTTGATATATACCTCTGCCATGAAGTTGGAGGTTTATAAGTTGGATCTCACCACCACACATGCATTTTTACAGATTTTTATTACTTAGAGAAAATTCTAGTATACCCAACCATTGTGACAGTGAAATTATATCATCTCAAAATGAGTACAGTTGGAAAATTATTTCACAAAATAAATACATCATGGACTATGGATGAGTCCTTATACAGGTAATTGAAGATTGGTCAAATAGTTGGCACAGACGCCCATTACTTGTGCTGGATTTTCGTCACTGTAAATTTTCATGGCGTTGATAAGAGTCAGGTGTTTATTTGTGTTTGAATAGAGTGCCATTTTAATCTTAAATGGTTCACATTTTTGTAAAATTTAGTTAAAAGGAGGATTTAAAATGAAGTAATTATGTTTTTAATATTTTTACAGAAACGGTAACTTAAGCAAAAAATTAGTGCTTGTCATAAGTTTTGCACAATCGAAGTTGCAGACTAAACCTATTTAACTCCTGTGTCAAGAATTGATTTTGGAGCAAAAGTTTCGGTGCGATTAAGAGCAGACGTAGACTAAACTACTAAAGGAAAGAATAACCAAACACTTTTTTTTTAAATACTCTTAAAAAACCACAAAAGAATATTGTTGTATGGAGTATAGAGAAAAGATGGAATAAATTAATTAAAAATATAATTTTAGAGGAGAAAACTATAAATTTGTAAAGTAAAATAAAATTCCCCAATGATTTTCTGTTTATTTGTTTTTCAACTAATGCTGGAAGCTATATCTCTCTAAATCTAAAGTCACCTAATTTAATAACTACACCAGTAAAAAAAAAAAAATTGGTAAAAAAATTCCTATATTTTATTCTACTATAAGATAAAATGACCACAAGGAATTTTCTTTTTTATCCTTATTCCTTAGCCAATTCACTCTCACCATGCAACAACCTTGTTTTATAAATGAACCAAAGGCTAGGCACAACTCAGAAAGGTTCCTATCCCAAATACAAATAAATAAGTTCGACAAGAAACACCTCACATTATTTATTACCCATTACGAAACAAGACAAAACCACACACACAAAAACTAACATAAAAAAAAAACCTCTTTATCGATATTTGAAATTTAGAACCGTTACAACGTACACTCATCTCCCCAACGGCTACTTCTCCTTCCATTCCAACCCAAACCCTTTGTTTCTTCTCCCCCAGTCACTCAAAAACTTCTGCTCTTCTCTTTTTCCGCCTATTCTTCCATACCCACCACTGTTCCCTCCCCAAATTCTCCATTTCCATCGCTTTCATCCATTTGGGGTTTCCCATGGTGCAGGTTCACATCATGCAAGAGCCCACCCCCGATCTCACAGCCCCTCCGCCGCCTCCTCCGCCGCCCCACCAGCGCCGGCCGAGGGTCCGAGAGGTCAGCTCCCGGTTCATGTCCCCCTCCGTGCAGCGCCGCCCGCGGTCGGAGCCCGATGCCGCCGTCGACGAGAACACCGAAACCCCATTTTCTGTCTCTCAGAGAAAACCACCACAACGTTCCATGAAGCTTTTCAGAGAGAATAATAACGGTCACGAACAGGTTCCGCCACACCCTTCAAAATCGTGTTCTGGCAGAATCGGCAGCGGCAATTCCACCCCCTGTGTTTCTAGGCCTGGCACTCCCACTCCCTCGGTTTACGTCTCTTCAAGGTATAGACTCTCACAACAACACCATCACCACAGTAACCACCACCATCATAGGTTTGCAAGTGGCATGGCCTCAGCTGCTGAGAAATTGATGCAAGCCAGTGGGTTGAATCAGGCCAAGCCTAATGCTGCTTGTTCCAGTGATGATTCTGGAGTGAACTGCAGTGTTCAGTCGCTTCCTGAATTGGGGGATAGGGATATGTTGCTTCAGTCCAATTTGTCTGTGGCTGAGAAAATTGGGGGTAGCAATGGTGGGGACTTGAAGTTTCGCCACCCTTCGCCTTTGTCGCGGTCGTTTAATTTACCTTCTTCTGGAACTGAGAAGCAGCCTCCTTCTTCAGTCTCCAAGCAGCATGGGAATGGAAATCAGTTAGCTAAGTCAGGGGGGCTTAGTTTACCTCCTGTTCCTCCACAGAGTTTAAAGGCAGCAGTGGATGTGAGGAGAGCGAAGAAAGGGTCTGGTCATCAGGAAGATGTGCACTCCCTTAGATTGTTATATAATCGTTATTTGCAATGGAGATTTGTCAATGCCAAAGGGCAATCCACGATGAAGGCTCAGCAAGTAGAAAGCCAGGTTAGTCACCCTTTCACTTCCTTACTTGTCAATAAATTACAAATGTTGTAGTGGTAGTGATGGTACCACAGAAAATTGCACTCATCTGGGTAGACAGTTTGTTTTATGATCATGATTCTTTGGAGTCTAGATGGATAGAACAAGAAGAGGATACTTTGGAAGGTTGTTTGATTGTGAGTTACAAGGTGAACCACTATTTTAGTTACACTGCAAAGGTGGACTTGAGGGAATGCTAAAAGGGCATTGATTGTACCTTGAAAGATATTGTTGTTACTTTTTGTTCCCCTGGAGAACCTTACATCATGGCTGTGAGTCAGTTTGTGGTTGTTGTGACTACTGGATGCTATTGGTTACTGCCATTGCAGCTGCAATCAAGGTGTGAGGTGGTGTTGTGGCTCCAAGAAATAAAGCTTAGTTATAGTGAACAGCAAAGAATACAGATGAAAAAGTCTCTATTTGTTTCTAGTGTATAGTTTTTTTATAACCTGTTTCTAGTGTACAGTAGTTCTTTTTTTTTTGTAAGCAACATAATTAAGTATTTTTTTTAGAATAAGCTCTAGAGAAATTAGAGCACATTCATAAACTACTTCCACAAGTCCAAATAGCTTTTTTTTTTTTATTGTTCCCTTGATTACCTGAGTGTGAACTGTCCATCACATCTCCATTTACTGGACATTGGAGTCTTAGTTTATTTTCAAATTATATTCATAAACTTACCTTCATGTAATAAGTCTTAGTATTTCTTTAACTATTCAGAACTTTTGCATGTTTAGATCTGCTCAGTATTTTCAATTGGCTTAAGATATAGCTTATTACCTTAAAGTATTTGACTATCTTGTCCAATTTAATACACTTCACTAAGCTATTTGTTATTTTTCCTCTTCTTGATCCTTGCAGAAAGCATTATATTCCCAAGCAATGAAAATATCAGAAATGCGTGATTCTGTAAACAAGAAACGCATAGAGCTGGAGTTTTTACGGAGATCAAAGACTTTGTCAAGTATTCTTGATGCTCAAGTAAGGCTACCAATACTTCTTAATGCTACTTTTATAAATTTGCATTCAAGTCCTCAGAGCAATGTTTCCAGTCTGTGAAAAAAAAGACAATTGTTTGTTGACTTTTTGTGATATCTATGCCTATATCCCGTTCCTTCCTACATACCAACTCATGCAATTAATATACATGTGTGCGTGTGCGTGCGTATGCATATTGAAGTGGAATTAAAAGGAGCCTTTCTTTTCAAACATGCTTTATGAGTTATCATTTAATTATATATATGTATAGTAATAATCAGTATCAGTAATTTGTATATTTCCTTGGATAAAATTACAGATTCCATATCTAGATGAGTGGTCTAGAATGACCGAAGAATATTCAGTTTCGATTACTGAAGCAATTCAGGCTTTAGTGAATGCCTCAGTGCAACTTCCAGTTGGTGGGAATGTTAGGGTATGATTATCAATCCCCATCTAATGATTGTTGGTTATCTAATGGTGTTTATTTCTTTCTGTCATGCTTATTCACTAGGAATTGTCTGCAAGGTCAAACTCACAAAAAAATATTATGCCACAGGTTGATGTAAGAGAGGTGGGGGATGCTCTGAATTCAGCATTGAAAATGTTGGAAACAATGATTTCCAACATCCAAAGATTCCTGCCGAAGGTGAGACAAAATGAAAGAATGGAGCTTTCTCCTTGCTTTTTTTTTTTACTTAGTGATGTAGCCAAAAGGATCCAGCAATGTGTCAAAATTGGGCTAGTAATTAAATTTATTGGTTAAATTGTGGTTGAATGGGTAAGAATAAAATATATATTCAATTTATGTAATATACTAAGCAATAAATTGATATAAATATTAAGAAAATTAAGTGAAACCTTTATATGTAATAACTATAGGGTTGTGGACTAATTACATGTCTGGTTTTCCATTCAATTTGTCAAACTGACTGATTTGGACCACTTTTAATAACTATACAGGGTTGAAAAGATGAGGTTCTCTAAAAATTCAGTTGAAGAAAAATGCACTTAAGAATAGATATTTCTATTTCAGAATTCAGTCTCGATTGCACTGATAATAAAACTTTGTCATACTCAGGGGGAAGAAATAGATATTTCTATTTCAGAATTAGCCAGAATTGCTGGAGGGGAAAGAGCACTTGTTGGAGAATGTGGAGATTTATTGTCAAAGGCATACAAATCACAGGTTTGTCCTGCTGTAGATTATGGCTGAATTCTACAGTCATGTTTATCTCCTGCAGTTTGTTTTATATCTTGAAGCCAATTTTCAGGTGGAGGAGTGCTCCTTAAGGGGTCAACAAATCCAGTTGCATTCATTTTGCCTAGAGAATAAGAACAAAGAATAACAACCAACCACTGATAACACAATTGAAAGTTTGTTGTGGAAATGCTACACACATCTAATGTTGATAGTTGATGAGGGAGCATGAACAGTACAAGACCTGCAGAGTCATATATCTTTCACATTCTTTTTCCAGTAGTTGAGAAAAGGGGGAAGAAAGGAACATGATGATATGCAAAATTTGTTTGAGTTGTTGTCTCAACTCTCAAGAAGTTCCACATTGTATTTTTGTCAATGTAAGTCTCAGGCTCTCAGCCTAGTCACCATCCATCTCTTCCCCATTTCACTCATTGGATGTCAATAATAGTAATAGGACACTTTGTCCTTGAATGAATGAATGATTGAGAAATGTTTACACTGTGGTGTATTTCCTTTTTGCAGCTAAAACCACATTCACACACATGATTTTGGAAAATCTGTACAATGCTTAAGAGAGAAAAGAAAGAGTTAGATATTATGACAGTTACAAGCTGACATTAATTGGAAGTTTGTTGATTTTGCATGATAATTTTTTACAAGTTATAACTAACATGGTTGTTTACAAGTTTGATTCATAGATATAAAAATTACACACTTTTTCTCTGTACATAAGTATTAAATTTAGTAATACTTTTTTTTTATTTAAAAATAGATTGAGACTAACAAAAATATATAATTTTTTATTTAATAATAGGTTTAACAATGGTAACATTTATATAAATATATAAATAAACAATATTTTCCTACAGTTTAACAAATAATTTTTTTCTTACATGTAACACGAGCCTTTCAATGTAGTATTTTCACAAATATATAAATATTTAGTTTTTTTATAGAAATGTTTTTTTTTTCTAATTTACTATGATGACATGTTGAAATATCATCAAAATTATTATATATATATATATATATATATACACACACACGTGTAAATTAAACGTAAAATCTTATTATAACGTCTAATATTATACACATAATTTACACATTTACATAAATATATTTCTCATTTATAGTACAACACATTTGTTAATAAATTAATATTTGAT
>Ga0209700_100197_pt1 | contig 99242 bp, 42 predicted proteins | sample SiratroredBW_FD_187528 | JGI IMG/M metagenome (GOLD analysis project Ga0209700, IMG submission 187528) | Root nodule microbial communities of legume samples collected from California, USA - Siratro red BW (SPAdes) (version 2) | ecosystem: Host-associated > Plants > Roots > Nodule | place: USA...
TAATATTAATATTAAAATAATATTATTAATAATATTAATAATTATATTATTATTAGTATTAATCATATTAATAAATAATAATAATATTACTGTAATAATATAATAATAATAATAATAAGAATGAAGGTAATAAAAATAAAATTAAATATAATATTGTTAGTATTCTTAATTATATAAGTTAATAAGATATATACATATATATATTTACCAATTTTAATAATATTATTAATTTTTAATAATAATAATAATAATATTAATGTGATTAATAATAATAATTAATAATAATATTAAAAGTAATAATAATGTTGATAATAACAATTATAACTTTAATAAAATTAGTTATTAAAAAATTAGTAGGAAATTATATATGGATTTGGATATATATGTAAAATTCGTATGTAAAATCTCTATGTAATAAATCCGTATGAAAAATTAGGTAATAAATCTGTATGTAAAATCAATATATAATAAATCTGTATATAAAATTTGTATGTAATAAATTTGTATGTCAAATCCGTATGTAATACTAGATTTACCTACGGATAAAAATATGTATGTAATAATTTGTGTGTAAATCAAGATTTTCTTGTAGTGTTAATTCTTGTTAATTTGGTCTAATAAATGAACAAGACGCACTTGGGTCAAGGAGAGTAAGATTGGAATCCATGAGAACCAAAATAAGGCCAAAGTTGAATGTTTGGGCTGAGAGAAAAACTGTACAATTTACTCCGTGCTAAAAGACTTTTGTTGGGCGCGTACATCACTTACTTGACATTTTTAAACTACATTTAAAGAGGTTACTACCCTCTCATCATGTAATTGATTTTAGTGTGTGTGTGTGGAATATCGTTTGTAATTTGGAATTAAATCAAAACACCTAATGAAAACTTGTCTCTAGGAATAGAACATGATTTATTTGTTGTCTTTAAGACCCCTATGGAGAAAGCAAGATTTGTTTATAAATTTATCAAAAAATTAATTGTTAATGGGTAAACTTAGGCTCATTCACCTAAGGGATTAGAGTTGCATATTATAGTGGGTTAACATTGATATTAGCTTGAAAAGAATATAACTGATTTTATGCATAAGAGTGGGGTTTGATGAAGTTTAACCCAAGCAATTGCATTTCATATTACTCTTAATCTTTTTCGCTAACTACAAATCTCCTCGATCCTCACTTTCGTCTTTGCACATAGTGTTGCCACTAAAAAAGCTAACATGGTCTAAAACTTTCTTTTGTAACATTCTTTTGAGCCTAATGTATTTTTCCTCCTTTCTTATTTTGAAAGCTTTCCTCTTCTAGCTTTTGATTTTGTTATGCGAAGTTTTATCACACTTCTGACGTTTGTAGTTATTCTTTGACGAGCTTTGATCAAATATGTCATTTCTTCTATGACACCACCGTTATGTCCTCTTTTTCTCCTTGTGACATCCAATTCTCGAAATCAATAAGATTCCCACATTCCAATTCTAATGATCCTGGAATACCTTTTGCATAGATGCATTCGATGAATAGTCTTCTCGTATGTTTACCAAAATTTTGCATGCTCTCTTGATGGTATTTCTTCTTCGAATAAAACCCAATAAATTGTACCATTTAGCTTCATCATCTTTTTTGCTTTTGCTTGAATAGGTAGTCGAACCCACACTCTCTCAAATTCTAGTTCTTATCATTTCTCAATTGCTTTATCCAGTAACACTAGTGTGCCAACAATAACTATGACTTTCACAGAGCATTCCCACCTCAAAGGCGAAACGGAAGCCCAAAACACTTGACTCGAGTCCTTCTATTTCTGATAATTATGTGATTGTTCTATGTTGTGATTGACTCAAAAATGATTGATAACCATTCGTGGTGCTCCTCAATGACCTTTTCACATATTTGTCTAGTTATTTATGTATGATTACACTTATTTTGTTTTATTTGTACTTTTTAAAAAATTATAGTTTAATAGATTATAAGTATTTTATTCCTATATTTTTCAATTGATAATTGTTGTAAGAAATAATAATTTCAAAATATTAAAAACAAACATTCAAAAAATAAAAAGACAAAATAATTACATAGAAAAAAAATTAAAACTATTACCGTTACAAAATCCAAAATTTATTTAAACCTTTATCTACTTGTTTACTTTTTTATGATAAAAAGCTTGATATAAAACTATTTTATAATGAATTGTTTTACTACTTTATTCTTATATTAAAAAATTTACAAAATAATACGAAATAATTCAAATAATATATAAACTCTAAAACTTATTTAAGCCAATACGATATAATCTTTTAAAATTTTGACTATTCCAATAACTTTTCTATCAGCTCTCCTATTTATTGTTTTGCCGCCAAACTAAAGGCGTTAGGAGCCAACTCATTTCCTTTTCTAAATAAATTACAATTCTTTTAACTCAAACCAACTCTATGTAAGTAATTCTAATGGACTTTGAAAAATCAAACAAATAAATGAAAATAATTTTAAATTAAAAGTTAAGAAATATATTTATTTATTTTAATAATTTAATTCCTATCTATAAAACTAATTTTAGTTTTATAAACAATAATTATATATACATAACTTATAATGCGTGAATATTTTTAATAAAATATATTTTTAAAATATTTTATTTAAATGTAAAAATAATTAGTATTTTATAAATAAATGAATATATGAAAATGTAGTTTGACTTGATGTAATGGATATAAATCAATTCGGACTGTGACGCAAACAGATTTTGACAAAACTGTCCAGACAAATTCTTCCTCCACCCCCGTATCCTCTTCCTGCACTCCCATATAATTTTTTTATTTTATAACTGTTCTTCATGAAATTATATAAATACCCCTATCTTAATAAAACCCCTCTCCTTCTTAACCGGATGACCAGGCCATCCGGTTTAATTTTTTGAAAATAAGAACCGGATGCACCCTCCATCCGGTTCACAATTTCAAAAAATTGTAAACGGATCGCCTGGTCATCCGGTTGTCTATTTTGACAACCGGATGACCAGGCCATCCGGTTTACAGTTTTTTGAAATTGTGAACCGGATGGGGGGTGCATCCGATTCTCATTTTAAAAAAAAAAATGCAACCGTCCGGTTAAGAGAACCTTCGTCCGGGTAAGTCATTCGCGACTTCCGTTCCTTCGTTATTAAAAATCTTTCAATTAATCCTTCATAGAAGCATTAGGTAACCAATTTGTGATGTTTATTAGCAATTAGTAGGTGATATTGATGATTAGAGTAGTTGATTTGGGATTTGGGGGGCTGTCGACGGCGAATTTGAGGATTTTCTGATCTGTTGGGTTGAGAACCGGATGGAGTCGTCCGGTTTGTATTTTTTTTTTAAAATGAGAACCTGATGCACCCCCATCCGGTTCACAATTTTAAAAAACGAAGGAGAGGGTATTTATGTAATTTCATGAAGGGCAGTCATGGAAAAAAACTATATGGGGGTGCAGGAAGAGGGTATGGGGGTGGAGGAAGAATTTGTCAAGTGTCCAATTCAATTTAGACCACAATTATTTTTAGTTGGCTCTTGCTTCTTGCACCCTTTAATTTTCGACCCGCACCCTCTTAATTGCTTGAAATAACCTAATTATCCGTATATTAAATACTACATTTTTTCTTTCCTATCCTTCCCCTACTGCTTCCACGTCTTGCAACTGTGTACTCCTTCTCCATGGGCTTCTCCTTTACATATATGATTTTCTTTTTCCCCTCTCTAGTTTTCCTTAGTTGCTACATTGTCATCGTAGGTACGTAGATCAGATTATATTCCAAAATAGACTTTTCAAAATATGTTTCAAAATAAGTAGTTTGAAACATATTCTCATAATACACTTTCTAGAACACCTTTTTAGAATATGTTTTAAGAATTGTCATTTTGAAATGTTCGTTCTGAAAACTTATGAACATATTCGAGAAATGTATTTTACAAAAATATTTTAGAAAAGTGTATTTTACAAATCATTTCTTGGAAAGTCTATACCCTAAATCTTAAATCTTAAATCTTATTTGATATAAACTGAAAGTCTTTTTTATATAATTTCTAAATTTAAGTTTTTAAATAAATTGTGCTAGTTTTCATTTTAATTAAAATTCATTCATTTTTAAAAGGTAAACCGTGTTGTATAAAATATTCTTAATTTTTAATTGAATTTCAGGTTTCTTTCAATTAAGATGTTTTATTAGGATGTAAATTTTAATTGATCGGGTTGAGTGAGTGGTGTTATTGTTGATAACATAATTTATGTTATAAAAGAAGGTAAATGGTAAATTTTAATTACATTAATTTTAATTGACTAATATTATGGATAACAACATATAATAAAATAAAATAATTTTATTAATTTTTAATCAAGATTATGTTTTTTAATTACTGTCTAATTTTTATTAATAGGTGTTACATTAAAAACTTGTCTTATATAATTGTCATGTATTCCATCCTTGTATTTTTGTTATTCTTACTTTTTTTTCTCTTTTCCTCCCTTTAAAGTTCAACATTCACTACTAGAGAGTATAGCTTGCTAAGAATCTCAAAGTATTTAATATTTGATGAAGTTAAGCAATTAGACAAAAGTAAAGCAAAGTACAGAAGTTGAAGATGAAGACTTAGTTATTGTCTTATTGTGTTAGTGGGTGTGATTGGAGGTAAAGGTGAACCTATGCACAACTGAGAAAAAAAGTCTTGGCACACTTAAAAACATACTTAAAACCAAGTAATAAAATTGAGCAAAAAGTTTTTTAGAAAAGTTATTTGAAAATTCAATTTTTAACAGAAAATAAATCGATTCCACTTTTATGAAATTGATTCATTCGCGTTTTGCAACTTAACTGTGTTAATTATTTTTTAAAAAATAGTTTGGGTATTTATGTTTTTAAATTTCGTGAGATTTCAAAGTGCGAATAAAAAGAAAATAGAAAAGAGAACAATGTGAATATTGAGTGAGAAAAACAAAAGTTGCTTAGTTTTCCAAAGATCAAAGAAGTGTTCTTGAAAGAAATAAAAAGTCTTCAATCTTTATTGTGCCATTGGTGTTCTTCAAAGCTTTACGCGGACTCTTCTTCACTTCAAATCATGGAGTTTCTGCAACTCAATTCTTGATCCTGTGTGATTTAAGTGTTGCTTTTTTTATTTGTATAATTGTAATCTTTAATTCAAATTGGATATTGGTAATGCTATAGGGTTTAGCATTGTTGTAATCTAAATATTTGGGGTTGCAGCATGAGTATTTAGGGGTGTTTGTGATCTTGCAGGGTGCAACTTGATTGTAATTGTGTACAATTGAGTGTTGATAGTTAAATTTTTCTTGCTAGGTTGCAAGAAAGATTGGACATAACCCTTGAAGAAAGGTGAACCAATAATATTGCCTTGTGTGTTTCTCTTACTCTTCTCTCTGCATTTGATCTTGCACTGTGCCATCTAACTCAATTCTGCATTGCTAAGTTAGCTAATTTGTGATTATGTGATTCTGCTTTCGTAAAACCAATTGCTAATTGTTTGTTCAAATTGTTTGGTTTAAAGATTCCTGAAACTGGAGAATTGTTTTGATTAAAGATTTAATTTCAATTCTAGTTTGTTTTGAATAAAGATTTAATTTCAATTCTAGTTTTTCCAGAGTTCACTAAACTGATTTTATCAATTGCACAGTTTCATTTTGGTTTTTTAAAGATTTATTCTATTGCGCTTACATAGCATTACAATTTTGAATATTTGAATATAATTTTTACTTATTTCACTTGTGATTCTTTTCTGTGTAATCACTTTGTCAATCTTGTTCTTTTCTATATAATTCTGGTTTGTGTTGGAATTGATTGATTGGTTGCCGTGCACAATTTTTGAAAACTTTCATTTGGCTTAAAACGTTTTCCTTGCTTTCTAAACTCAAAAATTTTGGAAAGTTCAATTCATCTCCCTCTCTCTTGAATTCAGCCTAAAAGTAATTTCATAGCTCACCATATAGTTATACAATAAACATTTATTACCATAAAGTATAGTTTACCATATAGTTATACAATAAACTTTCCTTTGAGTTTGATAGATTTATTTTTTATCACAAATAATCTTAGATACCTTTCCATTTTATCCACTAAGCTTGTATCCTGTGTGTGGCATATTCAATTATTTATCTAAACATAAAAACCTAAAATATAGCTATAACTAAAATTTCCTAGAAAAGTGTTCTTTGTCATTATTTTCATTTAGAAATCTTAATTAATATTCATAACATCAATCTACCCAATCAATTTAGACTCACTCTAACAAGTCAAAAAACATATAACCCAAATCAAAATCCAATATCAATCCATTTAACACTCAAACCCAAATTAGCATTAGTGGTGAACTGATTTTAAAATATAGATTTACAATGATTTTAGACACTGAGTATTAAAAGATTGGTTGTGTGACATAATCCCTATGTGACCTATTATGATATTTGGAATTGTAAACCACATCATAACACAAGGAAATGTGTCTTGTTGACTCCTTGTACAAAGATGTCTAAATAATACTAAAAAATATTATTTTCCCGCAAAAGATTAGTTATTTCTCTACGTGTCAGTTGTCTCATTGTCAAAGTATCTTTATAAATTTTGTAGAAATTGGTTAATATTGAGACTCTCCATGAGATAAATTCCACACTAAACCATTTTACCAAGTTTATAACACAAGGAAATGTGTCTTATTGACTCCTTGTACAAAGATGCCTCAATAATACTAAAAGATGTTATTTTCCCACAAAAGATTAGTTATTCCTCTATGTGTCACTTCTCTTATTGTCAAAGTATTTTTGTAAATTTTGTAGAAATTGTTAATATTGAGACTCTCTATGAGACAAATCCCACACTAAACCATTTTACCAAGTTTGGCATAGGAACTAGGACTAACAATAAGGACAATATGCAAGTGAAGGCTGAAAACAATAATTGCATTGGTAATAATGATAATGATTATGTAAATGGAGATAGGAAAAGATGATGAACAATAAAAGGGTTAGGTTCATTGTTTAATGGAGAGATAATTAAACAAATAACTATTAGTTGTCCATTTTTATAATTTGAATAAAATTATTGATTAAAAAATCTAACACCAAGGAAAATTAAAGGTATTATATACGGTAGAAATAATACAATTATTTTCAAAATGATTATTTTTTAAAGCATTGGAGTATGAATCCAGAACAAGTAGAAGAATGTTCATGAAAAACACAACATAAATGAATCAAGTAAACCAATCTAAAATTTACAAAAATACATAGCAAAGAGTATGGAAAGTGGAGCAATAAAATTCTTTGACCTAAAAAAGAGCGTACGTAATGGTAATGATAATCTTAAAGTAACAATAGAAAGTGAACATAATTAAAAATGGGATTAGTTATGTTATTTTTTTATTAGAAAGTAAGCAATTCTAATTTTGGCATGAAAAATTATAATAATGGTTGGAAGCCAAAATTATAAATAGAACCTTTTGTAATGAATTTCGGAATAAGAATTTTCCTTATTCAGTATCTTTTACAATTTTAGAGAAAATTGTGAATGAGTGGGGCTCAGCTAATTCAAAAAGAAACTTTTCATAATTTGCTAAAACATACAAACAAATTTTGTTATCTTAAATTTGATAATATTTTACATTAGTGTCTTAAGTACACGAAATAAAAGTGATAACAAAACATCACAGTCAAAGATGCACCTGAAAAATAATATAAAATAATTTAAACCAAAATTTTACCAAATTTAATATTATAATTATAATGTGTGTATTAACAAATCATGAAAAATAATATTTTCAAACTATCCAATCAGACCATTTAATATTTAATACAAAATAATTAATTAATGTTGAACTATTTGTAATAAATCTCAGACAGAAACTAATGTTAGCTTAATGTGTGAAAGAATACAATATTTAATTTAAATAAAATTATTACAATAAAAACAAAGCACATCAACCAAACATACTACAATACATCTTATTACTATTATCGAGTTAAACTAATTTTTTCCATATAAGTTTCCTACAATATATTTTATAATTTTCTATAATTTAATACCTAAAATTTTAAACAAACTATTGACTAAATAATTTAGTCATTGCTTAGACTAAAATAATTAATTATTCCTTATAATTTTGTTTGTTTCCAAAGTCTAAATTTCAATTTTAAACATCTTAAAATATCATTGCTACACAAAAAATAATTTTAATGTTTCAAATATAAAATTTAAACAACTAAATAATACATTTCAAATTAAACAAAAATTTCAATATCAACCAAATCCAATTCATATATTCATACATTGTTGTGATTAAAATAAAAAAAAAACAAATCACATTTTTAATCTCAATAATAAAATGTCAATATATTATAGATCACACACCTCAATGACCCACAAATGCTTCAATGCAATAAGAGAGAAACATTCACAGCCACAAATAAGATACAAAATAGAAGCTAAACAGAAAGATGGTTAACAACTATCGCTGTCACTCTTAAAGAAGAAGAATAAGAGAAGTATTCATAGTCCCACATGTTGAAAATGCAAGAAAGGAGAAACACTATCTATTTTTTTTTAAATATTTCATACACCGTAGAATTCAATGCAAATATTCATATTTATGTCAGATACACAACCAAAACCTCTGAAGTAAATATGTCATATCTTAGAGTATCCACCTAAACATGTTTAAAATATTTACAAAATTACTACATTGTTTTGTTACATTTTATAATTGACTTATTTTATATTACTGTTTATAATTTTTTTTAGCTTTGTTAGGTACTTTTATATAATTGTTTTTACTTTCTAAACTTTGAAATTTTTACTTTGAAAAATATTATTGAATTGAAATCACAAATGATTAAAGAAAATTAAAAATGATTAAATAAAATAAAAAAATAGAATTGTAAAATATTGGAAGTAATAATAACTTTATTTTACATGAAATTATTAAGATAAAATTATTAAGGTAAATCAATTTCAACAATTTTTCAAGCTTTTGTAGTAATATTTTAAATTTAAAATAATTTTGTAAATATTTAAAAATATTATTTATTACTAATTATGCTTTATATATATATATATATATAGGTGTTTTGATTTCTTAATCAACTGAAGATTTTAATAAACATCCAACCAAAAAATATGATTGCATTTGTTGGCTAGAAATGTTAACTTTGTTGTTTTTTGGAAAAATAGTTTTTAATTATGTATTTTCTTACATATAATAGAAGTTAAATATTATTTAAGTGTGAAATTTTGATTTCTTAGGAATTCTAATGGAAGACTTATTTAAGAACTTTTGTTTACTGATACTAATTTTGTAGATTACTCATATTATTTTAGTTTTAAAAAATTGATGTATTTTTCTCATCTTATATGTAAACACAAAATACAAAGTTTGATTTTTATGAATGATTTACTATAATTCATTAAAAGATGATAAATGAATTACATAGATTATAGAAAATGTTTGGCTGTATTAGGAGGGGTTTCAAAGTAGTGTAAAAGGATATTAACTTCTAATATGGTAAATGATTCCAAATTATTTCAAATATGGTAAATGGTTTTTTTTCTTCTTATTCATATTTCATCTCATGGTTCCAAATGATTGAAAGAACTATGATAAGAATAGCAAATAAAAAATTAGCATCACCCACGACCCTAACATTGAGTTTGTCTTTAAAGAATTATTGTTCATGCAAATGTATGCACAAGGAAAACGAAATGTAAAATAGGAAAAAGTTAATTTTTGAATGAGAAACTTTCCATATTTAGATAAGCAAATTTGTGAAGAAACAAATATATAATCAATTCTCAACATAAATATTAATAAAATATTTATATTGTAATTAAATAAATAATTAAAATATTAAATAAATTAATATTTCATAAATATATGTTTTTATAACTTAAAAATAATTAAATTATAAATTTTAAACAATAAATAAAATAATTTAATATTTTATTAAAATTTATGTTTTTATATTATAATAAAATAAAATAAAATATTTAGATAATAAATTAAATTAAATAATTTAAATTTTAATAATTTTCAAAATAATTTATTTTAATGTATTGTTTTTTTTAAATATAGCTTTTGAACTTGATAATAATTTTTCTTTATTTTGAAGTTTATTCTAAGAGTTGAAAAGGAGTGGTGACAAGTTAGCAACCCCATTGGGCACAAATGTACCAAAAATTACTACTAGGCCATATTCATTAAGATGATCACAGTTTAATTATGACAAACTACTTAATAGAAATTCTAGTATACATAAGGTTTTGAATACAAATGTGTTTCTTTAAATTATAGGTAATTACTTCCATATATAGGCTGTTGAGTAATTTAATTGATTAATTAATAATAATGATGATAATAAAATAACTAGTTATCCTTATCTGGTTTTATTACGGTGTCTACAACTAAATCTAGTTTTGGTTCATCATAACATAAGATTTTTAAAATAAAAGGAAAGAAACTGGTTAGAGAAATCAAAGAATAGAAGGTTGAAACTTAAAAGAAATAAACAACTGCCATCAGATTCATCTTCACGTGGGAGAAAAAAGTTGGTAGAAAAGAAAAATCTCAGGACGAACAATTCATCGCCACGTGGCCGTATTACTGGTCCGAATAGGACCCGCCCAAACACAAAATTAGATTTAATTAATTAATTAATTTATTAATTACAGGAAGAGGTTTGGCGAGGAACAGGAGTTATAATAAATAAACAAATAGTTAATTAATTAACATGGTATATAATAATAAATAGTAAGAAATGAATAAAGGAGTGGGAGAAGAAGATTAAAGGGAAGAAAACAAAACAAGAAAAATCAAACCCTCTAAGCATTTCTATTTCATTTGCATTTTGCATTTTTCCGTTTCAACCTCTCTCTCCCTCCCTCTTTCGCACACACTTTCCCTCCGTCGTTTCGTTGGCTTCTTCCTCTGCGCGCATTTCCGCTTTCACGACTCACGAAGCCGCCAGCGAAGCCATACACGAAATCAGGTGAGATTCCGATCTCGTCGTGGCTATCGCTTCAATTCGTGAAAATTCATGCGTTTCCTTTGATGCTGTGAATGATCTCTGTTTTTGCTGTTCTCGTTGCTCATTCTCCCTCTACGCTTTCTTCTTAAACTGCAGCTAATGCAATCCGCTGTGGATTTCCTCTGGACCGAGAATGCGACGCCGCACGCCTCGCAATTCTCCGCCGCGATCTACTTCGCCTTCGCCAGTTTCGCGGCCAGGTTCTTCCTTGACAGATTCGTTTTTCGCGTAAGTTCCTCTGTTTGCGTAGCGAATTTCTCGTTCCCTGTCGGATTGGATTCTTGGACATGGCTTGTTTCTGTTTTGTTAGAGATTTAATTGAATGAAATAGACGAAACGGCTTAGTTCTGGTTTGTGGCTGTTTTATTGATTCTCCGTTTTAGGGCTCGTTCAAAGAAACTGCAGAAGCTGTCGGTTTTGTTAGTAATTCAGCGCAAATTTTCTTTAAGTTGGTGGATTTTATTTATTTATTTATTTTTCTGTTTTTGGTTGCATTTAATCAGTATTTCTTTCCTGAAATTTGTTCGAATTGGTGAAGGATCTTTCAGTTGACCTTCAATTGGTGTTAATTGCGCAATTGAAAGTTAAGGCATGAGTGATCCTCTTATAGAAAATGTTCTAATGCAATGCTGCTCCTTTGTGTTGGGTTAAATCTGTCTGTTGGTATTCTTTTATCCTTCTTAATTATGTTATTGGCCCTCTTTGACATTTAAGAGTTATTCTTAGCTCATATTTGGCATAAATATATGATCTATACTTCCTATTGTGTTGGGACACGGATTGTCATGGGAGGCTTTCTATATTTCCAATTGATGAATGGAGCGTGTCGTGTGTGCATTATCTTTCTTTCATGCTGCTCATGAATGATTATTACGCAGTTGATTTTGTGTTACCTTCTGTTCCCTACAGTAACCACAACCATGCATTACAGTTGGTAGACATTACTTTCTAATCTTACTGGTGAAATTAGGATGCCAAAAAGAAAAAAAGCACTGTTTATAAAGGGTTATAGGAGAATATCATGTTCTCAAAACATGCAGGAAATGACTTGGCCATTGTTGTTGTTATAGTATCCCAATTCCGTAAATCACGAAATTTAACTGTGTCTGGAAGAGATCTCTTTGCCAAATATCGCTTTGGTTTCTTTCACCTGTTGTATTGAGAGGAAAGTACGATAGTGTGGTGCAATCTCAGTCTGGCTATATGGGATGATAGGTTAAATATTTTCTAGCAAAACACAACACCAAGGATGATCGAAGACTTTTAATGCCTAAGCTTGTTATTTTTATAATTCTTAATTGTTCCACGTAGTCTGTATCAGTTTAGTGACCTGTGGAAAAAGCATATTTTTTGGAAGCAACTATGACCAGTCTTGTTGCAGTTTAGAATAATTCTAAGTTCTATTATATCATATTCATACACTACTTACTAAGTAAAAAAAGTATTTAGTATCTTTTGTGTTTTCAAGATATTAAATTCATTTACCTTTTCCTTCATATTCTTAAATATTGTTGTTGTCTACAGAGGTTGTCCATTAGGATGTTGACAAAGGGTAGAACTCCATCACGTATTACTAAGGAAATGCAAGTAAAGATTGGAAAATGCTCAGAGTCAATGTGGAAGTTAACATATTATGGAGCTGTTGAAGCATTCATTCTTAAAATTACTTACCAGGAACCCTGGTTCAGTAATACGAAATTATACTTCAATGACTGGCCAAATCATGAGTTGAAGTAAGTATTTTATGTAACAAATGTTTTTCCCACTTTGAGTGGCTTGCATTTATCTGTTGACCTGTTCTATTTGTGTTTATCAGGAAAACCTCCTCATTGAACCTTATACTCATCTTCAATCTTATTTGCTTTACATCTTAACTTTACTTATATGGTTAAGATCAGAACTCAATTCATAATGTACTAATCTAGGTTCACATTAAAACTGAGTAATAAGTTTTCAGAAACCAACGATTGGACCTTGGGCATTTTTGTTTGTCAACTACTAGAATCCTAAATCTAGTATTTTTATTTTAGTTTTGGTGGAGGACAACTAGGTGAATGGCACCAAATTTCAAGAGATTCAAAGCAATATACTCATATGTATATGTTCCTCAGTTTGTTAAAAGTCAATGCACATATGGTTTATACTCCTTGCTTCTTCTAACTTGATATCATTGGTTGTAACTTGCCATTTTTTGTACAATGCAACTTGCTATCTGGTTCTATAGACATAATTCAAATAGGAGGAAATTGTAATTTTGAGGAAGTTGTTTATAAGGTTATTGTACTTGTATGAGTTTTGTGGTAAATAGAAGTTGGCATATTAAAATTTATATTGCTCCCTGTTTTATGTCTTATCTCAGGAGTTCTATGGTGTTGTACTACATGTGCCAGTGTGGGTTCTACATATATAGTATTGTTGCTATTCTGACATGGGAGACTAGAAGGAAGGATTTTTCGGTGATGTTTACCCACCATGTAATTACTGTTTTACTAATTGGGAGCTCATATCTAACAAGGTAAATATCTTGATGGTTTCCAACAAGCCTTAATTTTATCTGCAGAATATACTGTATATGTTCTACATAAACCTTAAATTTGGAATTTAGTTATTATTTGTTATTTTTTACATAAGCATGAAACTTCTCACTTGGTGTCTCATTTCAAAAGTGTTTTTAACGTTTTATATCTGTCAAGAGTTTTAGACATTAATGCTTTTTGTTGCCCAAATAATATTCGTAACTGCGGGTGGTGTTTTTAGAACCAATAAATTTTAATTCTCGGTTTGGAAATATGTTTTGGGATTTATCATACGTTTCTACTTTCTATCTTTAACCCGTGTTATTTCTTAAAATTTCATTTTTTTTTTTAAATTTACTGGATGGAGATGGATGACCATTTTAATCATGCTTGCTTTTCCTGTATACAAAAATTAGGTAATTATCTCAATCCCTTTATAAATTTATTTCATATGATAAAATTTTCCATTATTATAAATAACATTTAAGAGCCTGTATTATTTCTCGAGGCTATGTTTGGATATCCACTGTTGATTGGGATGAAATGGGGTAGAACAAAATGAAGTGGAATGAGAGATTTTATCCCATAATCCCCAAGTTGAAAGGGTAGAAAAGAGGGATATTGGGTGGAATGGGGTTCATTCCATTGGGCTCCGTTCAACTCCTTTCCATCAATGCAAATATAGCTTGAAACTTGTAGTCCTATGTACCTTTTAGAGCATTAATACAAGTTGATATGGTCTGTGGCATGTATTATGTAATTACATATGTAACTTGTCTCTGTATGCAATAAAACAATCTGATGTCAGTTCTTAAATAGATGTATGTCTTAGATTTGAGTCTCTGTAAATGCTTGGAAACTCTAATAGAAGTGGGAAATGCTGGACAAATCTCCATTTTCTATGATAGATTAGAATGTTCTTTCATGTCTGCTTTCTTCTTGTGACTTCAAACATTTTTTAGGTTGTTATATCAGGTTTGAAATTTAGATAATCGAAATTGCAGAACTGACACTAAAATCTTAGATAGAAATTGAGAGATAACTTACACGTGCTGCATTTACAGTTTTTTTAGGATTGGCTCCATAATCCTTGCCCTTCATGATGCAAGTGATGTGTTCATGGAAGCTGCCAAGGTTTTCAAGTATTCTGGAAGGGAGTTTGGTGCAAGTGTGTGTTTTGGATTCTTTGCAGTTTCATGGCTCATATTGCGGCTAATTTTCTTTCCTTTTTGGGTTATTAAAGCAACAAGGTTTGTCTTTTTTATTCTTATCATATTCATGTGACTTTGTTTTGGAAGACGCTTATTATTAATCTTATTTCTGTTTCCACTTTCCAGCATTGATCTTCAACAGTGCTTAAACCTGTCTGAAGGTTATGACATGTTTCTCTACTACATTTTTAATACAATGCTCATAATGCTACTCATCTTCCATATATACTGGTGGAAGCTCATATGTGCAATGATCTATAGACAGCTGAAAAATAGGGGAAAAGTTGGCGAGGATATAAGATCTGGTAAGCAGATTTCCAATACAGATTGAGGGTATTATTAGTATTCTATTATTCTTTTGTTCAGGGAACCAGTACTATGTTAGGATATGTGCCAGTGAACTTTTTCATATTATCTTGCACTGAATCGTATTTTAGTATTCTTTTTTCCTGAAGCACAATTTAAAATGTTACTTTTGAGTAGAATGTTTTGCAATTCCTGTATCTTCAGGGATGCCAATGGCCTCAAACCCAGAATTTAGTGGCTCAGATTTCAGAAGAAATTATGACCTAGAGATATTGTTGACTTGTTTTTTTAGATATTATAATGTGTCCTCTCAATGATACGGGTAGAGTTGAAGTGCTAATTTCTGAACATTCCTATGTTATACCCCTCCCACCCGGCTTAGTATGCTTGTCATTCTACCCTGAATCACATATTTGATTTAGTTAAATCACGATATACGATTACTTTCACTACTGTATCTGGTTCTTGCGATCAATTTCCTGCATCTACAGATCCTTGCTTTGGTCATCGTCTTGGGTAAATACGTACTTTATTTTAACTGAAGGAGTTTGTTTTTCATTTTTTTGCAGATTCAGACGATGATTGAGTTTGAATAGAGGAAGGGTTTTGTTGAGTTTTCTTTGTTCCCGCTGATTGGTGGTAGATCTGATGATACCGCTTTTGACTTGTCTATAGAATTTTAGGAGTTCAGTTGGTTCAACCAATGAAGAGGATCTGAAGTTTCGTTAGTTTCAAAAATTTCATCGATTACCGAGTAAAAAGGGAATAGGAAACCGTCAAAGCATATTTTGATTCTTATATTTTTGCTGTATAAATGATAGGCATTCCTGTATAATTGTTTTTCTAAACCAACCGTTTAGGTAAACTAGGAGTTGAATGAAAACTAGCTTATAAAGAATATGAAGGAGAAAGGAAAACTTACAGTCATTCTGGTTTTGAACTTGCGCTTTGTAGCCGTAGCCACAAACTGCTGCACTGTACTGTTAATTGACTGTGCATGTTTGATTTAATTTATTTTAGTTTTCTAGTCTTTTTAATAAGCGTTTTATAAATAAATATTTTTTCTTTTTAAGCTTGACCATATATGCTATAATTATGAACCTGCCTGTTTGTCTTGATGTGGTTTTATTGGAAATTCATTGATCCCAAATGTTCGCATTTTTTTCTTGAAATCATTTTTTTGTACTAAATAACAGCCCCCGGCCCTTCCCAAAAAAAAGTGTTATGCTATTAAATGTTTAGGGTGGAATTTGTTGATAAATTTCAATTATATTTACAATTTTTAATAAGGTCAGTTGTTTCTTTATAAAAACTGAAGCATGAGAATTGAAGTAGCATATCTAAGTTTGCCAATTAAACAAGCTAGTAGGAGTGTAATACGTGAATTTGGTTTGTGATATTTTTCGTTCTCATTGGCGCTTCATTTATTATTTAATTACATTAAAGCCGCGCCACTGTCTTATGATGAGAATGATCTCCTGAGGATGCCAGATTTTGGCATTCACTTTCCTCTCTTAAACGTCTCTACTGCCCACCCTATTTTTCTGGAGGCAAATATATTTTGCACCGCTCTTTTCCCAGCTTTCCTTCTTCTTTCTACTTTTATTTAAGATACGTTATCAATGAGTGCAACCATTTTACTGAATCAAGAACTTATTATATTTGTTTGAAGGTAAATTTGGAATCAAACATTTAATGCTTTGATAACCTAAAACAAGACTAAATATATGTTTTTAGTGTAAACATCACCCAATTTGAAATGTATGAAGAACTTGTATACAAAGATTCAATTCCTTCCTCCGTCTCTTTTTTTTGTTTTCTAGTTTGCACTCTACTAGAAAATCTGGGTTTCTGTTTCTTTGATACACTCCCTCCCCTCCCCACTCTCTCTCTCTCTCTCTCTTTTTATATATAAAACAAGTTCATTTCCTGTGTTCATCTATTTTCTCTTTCAGTGACAATCTGGGCCTTAGTGGCAATTCCATAACTGTGGCAAGAATTTAAAGGGGTAATCCATTTGACAAGAGGATTTTAAAAAGATTTTGTTTAAAGTACTTGTTTGGATATCAAACAAAAGAACTACGGTGTATTCAATTAGATTTTAAAGCATTTTTTTATATAAAAATGCCCTATAGATTTTAAAAGACTTTGCTTTTTTTTTTATAGATTTTTCTTTAAAAAACTTTAACTGTTAGGATTTTGGAAATTGAATTTTTAAAGGATTTATAAAATATTAAATAATGATATTTGAAACGATATCATGATTTTACAAAAATTTAAAGAATTTTATGCATTTTAAGAAGAAAAAAATTATAAGTACTTTGTATCTTTATATTTGTATTGTTAAATTAATTTTTATCTATTTTTTAACTTTTTAAAATTACGCAAATCAAAGTGCATTATTGCCAACTAATGATGATATGGTAGTAAATCATTCCCGTGAACATCAACAGATGTTGAAAAGCAAAATACATTATACACATTGTTTAGATGTCAATTATCAAAGGATGTTAACATCAAAACAATAAATCATATATACAACACAAGATGCAAATTTCATTTAATAAACCATCTCCTCTTTTCCAAATGTAGGTTACAATTTGTAAAATAATTTTGACATTTTATGAATTATGTATTTAATATGGCCATTTATGAATTATATGTTCAATTTAGTACTTTCAGTACTACAAAAGAATGTTGAGAAAAAAATTTGTCATTTGCATAACAAGTTGTATGTAACTAAAAAAGATGTCAGAATGTTAAGAGGAAAATTTGTCATTTGCATAACAAATTGTATGCAACTAAAAAATATGTCACTGAAATAACTGTTAATTTTTGTTAATGTACCGACACAAGGCAAGATTTACGACAAAATTCAATGATTTTTTTGTGACGCCTATGAATAGAAAATTCACCATGCAAACAAAACTAATGATTCTATGAGAAAAAATCAACATGTTACACATGTCTTTTTCCAAATCTTTTAAGTGTTATATCTAAATAGATGTCTAATAGATTATGGAGAAAATTACCTTTATCTGTAAAACTTTCAATATGTGAAGTATTATCTTTCTCTCGATAAGGAGTATTCATAGTCTATATCCTCTCCTGAGAATGTTTTTCTTGGATGATTTTAAACAAATTTTATTATAACCAAAAGTGAGAGTAATAGAATACTCGAAAAAGCAAAAAATAACCTAGTGTTGAAAAATGCTTATTATTTATCTCAATAGAAGACAAAGGGGATAACCACAAGTGACTTTGTGTACTTAGTGTATTCTAGAAATGGCAGCGATAATACTTGTGGTAAAGATTTATCAATATAATAATTTACAAATTGTAAAGGATTAAACATAGCCTAGTACAGGAGAGAAGCAACATAAAATTCTAAGTGTTGCATTGTCTCATCAATTACTCTTATATCAACTATTGCCTGTCCTTTGCAAAAATACTTTTGAAAATTTCCAACTCTTAGAGATAAGAATCAACCAAAGCTTACCTCATAAAGATTTGATGTCTCTAATCATACAAGTTTCATTTCTAGGTTGATCTTAATGCTAATAAAATTTTTTTAGTTATAATTTACTATGTAGTTGGGTTGTAAGTATGTTTAAAAAGTTTGAACTTGGTTATTTCGAAAATGTTTTTAACTCTTTAATAAAAATTAAGTATATTTTAGTTTGTTAAAATTATTATTAAAATTGAGATTGAATTGTGTATTGAATTGAGATTGACTAAAATCACTTACTTAGTGTGTTGAATTGTGTATTAAAATTATTAAAAAGTTAATAATAAATCATTTGATGATAATTTGAATTAACAACTTATGTCAAAAACTTAATTTATAAAATTTGTCCTTCTTTAGTTAGTTCAATTTTAGTAAATTAATTCAAGAAAAGAAATATTTACTCTTGATGTTTTTTTGTACTAGTTTGTCTTTAAAAGTATATTATGTTCATTTCTTGGTCAATTGATCAAGTTTCACTAAACAAACTAATGCTACAAAGATACAAACTGAGTATTATTTGGATTAGCTACTCCTGGCTAAAAAGCCTAAGTATTTTTAAAACAAATCTATTCTTATCTAATAACCTAAGTATTATTTGGACCTCAGTCACTCTTGACTAAACAACCTAGATTATTGTTTGAAAAAATAGTCACTTCTAGCTAAGACCAAGTATTCTTTTGAATGCAACTACTCCTGCCTATGATTGAGTATTATTTGAAACATAACTACTTTTGGCTAATATTGAGTATTCTTTGAAACACAACCAGTCCCAACTATGACTAAGTATTTTTTGGAACACATCCACTCCTAGCTAAAAACATAAATGTTTATAAAAGTTGTGATAAAAAATCACATATTTTGTCCACTAAAGGTAATATCTTAGGATGAATACAAATATTATCACACTTCTAGATTATTGGATGAACATAAATACTGTTATCCCAAAATTTTGGGGCCAAAAAGGATTTGAGTACATAAAATTTTGCAAAATATTCTATTTTTCGTATGTAAAGATAACTTTATATAAAGTGAAAAAGAAATATCATTACAAAACCCCGTAGAACAGAGCTTAGAAACATCCTTTATTTTTATTATGCATGAATGTAAAGTTGCATTAAATATACTTCATGCATGCATTACATGCTTTCATATTAAAAAAATCATCTTTTTGTTTTGATCATACATGAATATAGAGTTGCATTAAATATACTCCATATATGTATTACACAAGAAAAGTTGCTATGATTTATCAAACCTAGGTAAGAGAACTTTCATAAACAAAGATGATAAATTTTCAAAATTTATTAAAATTTTAAAATATATTAATTTTAATATTTTAAAATATTTTTTAATACATGAAAACTTGTGTATTTTATAAATTAATAAGAAAATCAACCAAGAATATGATGTCCAACCATAAACACTTTCCTAATAAGCCTTGACAAATCACCATAAGAAAAAATCGACGGAATGTTAACATTCAAATATTGACACATAGATTTGACCCATATTCAATTAGTTACGTTTACCAAAGACTTTTATTATGGCCATATTTGACCCAAAACTAAGTACAAAATATTATTTCTTAAACGTTTACGGAATTGAACATTCATGTCCCTAAAAGAATGAAGGAAAAGGGATGTCGGTAAGAGGGAAGTAAAGAAAAATATTTTTTAAATAAAAGCTTTGCCCTTCCATTTGTTTTAAATTGTTTAACCTTTTCTTTACCAATGAAAAAGATAAGTTTATTTTTTTTTAAAACAATAAGTACATACATTTTTTTTATTTTCAATCTCTGACAAAAATATTTCTAAAGAATATGTAAAATAACTAAGTATATATAGGCAAAATTGGTATTTCTTTTATTCAGTTATTTTTTGTTTTATTTTAATATAAAATTGTAAAAACTTAGTAGAGTACTACAATATTCGTCCTTATCTACATTCACGAAAATATTTATACCACTTAAATTCTCAATAATAACATTGATATGTGTATTTATATTCAGTATATATCTTATTGAGTATATATATATATATATATATATATATATATATATATATATATATATATATATATATATAAAGACTTAGATAACATCTTTAAAGATTTAATAAAGTGTTAAACACATATCAAGATAAAATAAAGTCTCTTAAAAAGATGCATAAAGAACAATAAATATGATATTTTGAAGTTTTGGAACAAAATGCAAAATGTGTACCTTAAAGACAAATTATAAATGATTGACATTAAACTAATAATGTATTCCAATAATATACTAATTATAAGAGTTTGTATGATTAATATAATCGTAAAAAAGTAAAAGAGAAAAAAAAAAGTATTTTTTACACAACACTTTAAGTGCAATGATATAAATGTCAAACATAAAGTCAAACATAAATTTAAAAAAAGATGTTAACACAAAGACAAGTTATTTATTTTTAGACTCTAAATTTGAAAGTTATCACTAGATTAATCTTCACCTATAAACTTAAGATTTAAGGGTTGTTTAATAGTAGATATTATGTTGAACCGCAAATTAATATTTTTAACCATAGACTTAGAAACCTGAAAGTCGTATATTGATATACATTATCTTAACTCCCACTTTGACCTTTTTATCCATAGGATTGAAAGTCAGAAACTTTGTACTAGTAATGTCAATACTCAAATTCGTCTAATTATTTCAAGTTTTTTTTTGGAAAAAAATATTAATCAAAAGTAGCATTAATTTAAAAAAATAAAGAGAAAAAGGAATAAAAAAGTGAAAAGATTCAAAAAAAAATATCTTTTGATAGATAAAAGTGTTTTCTACAAAGACTTGAAACTTAAACAAAAATATTTTTTTTATTTTAAATGAATTCAAAATTTTAATATATATATATATATATATATATATATATATATATATAGTACATGAAATAAAAAAAATTAAATTACTGTTGATAGAGAAAACAAAACAAAATAAAACTCTCTTCTTCAAGGTTCAACCTATTAGTTTAGTTTTTTATCCTAAATTTTTTAACCTGGACAAAAGGGTACAAAAAGGAGTGGGGACTGCTGAAAAGAAAAAAGGAACAGAACACAATACATAGGGAAAGGGTAGCTCCATATAAGGAATATAAAGAAAAGAAGAAAAAATGGCAGAGATATCACAAAAACAAGGGGAAAGTGAGAAAAAGTGATGAAATAACAAAGAAGGAAAGAAATTATAGGTTTTTTTTTCATGTTCTACAACTCTTAGAGAATGTTCTAGCAAATATGTAGCCATGAAGTTGGAGTTTGTTTCTGTTCCAAACATCTCATTGTGAATGAAGTTTTAAATGAGAAATATATTGATGCATGGATATGATCTCAGTTACACTACAAGAAAAAATCTATTTAGAGACCAATATTTAGCTACCAAATGAGATGGTTGCTAATTGTGACCAAAATAGTCACCAAATTAAATTTTGGTTGCTAAATAACTATAAAATAAAAGTAATGATTGAATTTAGTGACCAATTAAGTCAAATAATTGGTATCTAACATTAAATACTAAAGTTTTAGTAACCTATGCCATTAGATTCTAAATTGGTATCTAATTAAGTTAGAGACTAATTTAGAATCTAATGACATAGGTCACTAAAACCTTGGTTAGACACCAATTATTTGACTTAATTGGTAACTAAATTCAATCATTACTTCTATTTTGTAGTTATCTAGCAACCAAAATTTAATTTGGTGACTATTTTGGTCACAATTAGTAACCATTTCATTTGGTAGCTAAAAATTGGTCTCTAAACAAACTTTTTCTTGTAGTGTTAGCTTCAATAATCTTATACATGGAAAGATACAAAGGCTCAAACCACATGTAGTGAACTCACTATTTTAGTCTATGATAGAAAGATACAAAGGGCATGAAGCCATATATAACATATATAATTGTTCAAAAGGACAAGTGATTGTTCTTTTACGAATAATCAGCTCATGCATTATTATATTTAACTATTGTTTTAATGGTCTGAACATGATGAGATAGGAGTAGGTTATGAATTAATAACATATGCTAAACATTCACTCTCATGATAGTAACGTCATTTCTTATTAAAATTAGTCATTTTTAGTGTGTTTTGTTTTACATTTTAATAATCATTCAGACCATGTTTTGTTTTATTTAAAATTCACTTCTTAGTGATAAGTTTGGTCAGTGTATATATTCAAGTAATGATTTTGCAAATATTAATGTGTTAAGCTCAGTAATAATTTCATGGCTTTAAAATATATATTAATTAAAAAAATAAGAGGTTAGTTTAGAATATGTGCATATTATATGAGCATATAATGTCTTGTAAAACATAAAGATAAGATTGTGTATTATTATATGATTTGACAGACAAAACACTTATATTTTACATAATATATTATTGAACAAACATCCATTTTATACACGATGCATAACTATATTATGATTTGTTATATTGAAGTACTTAATAAAATAGGTGTTGAACTTTTTTTCTAACAATCTCTCACTTTTTTTTATGATATTTAAAATAATAAAGTTTAAAGCGAGATATTTTCAAGATCAGATTCAACATCTAAGTTTTTCATTGTTTAACCCAATAGCCTTAATTGGGAATTTATTCCCTATTGAGGTTGGTTTGTTTTTTATTAAGTGGTGCCATGTTAGAGTAAAATCCAACAAACCCCATTTTGATTTTGATTAATTGTTTTACAACAAAGTATAAAATATAACTTTATAAGTATTAGATATTGACAGATGCAAGTGTTTCATCTAACCGCAAATGCATAACATATTGCATACATATCTTTGTCTAATAAGTTAAATTTCTAGACAAACGATAGATTTGTGTAGTTTTGAGCATTTCATGGTACATCTCAAATATTATTATTAGAACAAAAGGTCAACACCATGTAGTTTTGATTAAGTGCTTAAACCAATAAGGCATGACAAACGATAAGAAAACTGAGTATCTTGCAAAGATATCTCTACATTAAAGATCTTTTGAAGAATGCGGTAAAGTTACTCCACACCAATACCTTGTAAGATCCTAGGCTTTACTCTAGTTTGGGAAAAAGTTATCTAATGTAGGCCTAATAATTCATTTTATGTATCAAAACGTTGCTTGAAGAATATATTTACAATTCATGTTGCATAAAGAACATTTAATGCATCTCTACACCTGTACATGGACATATGCAACTTGAAGAAGAAGAACTTCCTAAACACTCACAACAGTTAGAAAAGGATTCTCAATGACTCTTTCCTCTTAACATTTGTATATAGAAGATTTCTTGAAGAAGAAAGGTTGACGACTTAGACAATAACAATTGAAAAATATGAGCTTAATGCTCTTGTAATCCTCAAATTATAGTTTGTGAAAAAGAAAATTGTTGTGTTAATTAGCAACCTAAAAACACATTTATGATCTTGTATTAGACTTATGAGGTTACCCTCTTTTATTAATAACTTATGATCTTTTATATCACTTTCTATGTAACCTATTGTTTAGTCAAGAATGACTACGATCCAAATAATAGTCGATCTTATTTAGGAGTTGTTATGCTCCAAATAATAGTCTGTCAAGAGTGGTTGTGTTTCAAATAATACTATGTCCTTTAGACAAGAGTGGTTGAGGTCCAAATAATGTTTGCATTGTATTTACAACACTACTTTATTAGTGGAACTAGATCGTGTTGATTGATAATTGAACATGATTTGGGTTTGTAAATGAACCAATATAAGAACATCTAGTGTAAATCCCTCTCTAATATCTTTGAATTGTATATTATTAAACTGCGGGTTACTAAAGAATGATAGTTTTTCTAGAACAAGATTTAAGAAGATATTTTGACTTGTGTCTATCAATTTAAAATTATGTGTGATTGTTTTCATTAAACATTAAGCTTATGAAACCTTATTAACAATGTGTCTATCTAGTTAAAACTTTATTTGACTATTTTTATCATACATTGGTTTTATAAAAATTTTAAAAAGTATTAAATACATAATTCAATTTTATATTTTGCATGTTTTCACATGTCATTATATATATAGATTCTATTCATGAATGAAGTTTATATATGTTGTTAGATGGAATTGGAGGTAATTGATATATTGGATTTCATTTAGTAATTATTATATACTTTTTATTTTCTTGTGTTGGCTAAATTCATGCTAAGAAACCACATTAGGATCACCTAAACTCACATTAATCTTCACAAAACAAAATTATATTTTATTAGAGTCAGTCAAACTCGAACTAATTTAAATTATTTCTATATTCATATAATTTGCATCAACTTGACAAATACTAAATTTTATAAATAGCTATTTGTTGTATTAATAGTATCAATTGACTTAAATTAGTATTTAATTAATATTAAATTTGTGTCAAATTTGCATGAATTAAACTGATAGTATTTGTCAGAGTGGATTAGCACTACCAAATTAGCATATACACTTTTAATATCTTCATATATTGAGACATAAAATTTAACACTACTTCTTTTTTAGCGTTGACTTAATTTTTAATCAACAATGATTACAAGTTTTCTTACCATGTAAGACATAATTAAAATAATCACACCTATATACTTATTTATTACTTTCGACGATAGATTTTGACTAATAATTTGAAGTAGTCAAAAATAATATATATATATATATATATATATATATATATATATATATATATATATATATATATATATATTATCATTTCCACTAGTACAATGGAGTACATAATTTAATATAACTATAATTAAAAAGAATTACACATATTTAAATGATGGTTCTTCGTTTTTTCAAATACTTGAATTCATTAATAATTAAATTAGAACTAAAATTTTGAGAAACGTAATTACCAAAAGAGAAATCTATGATAAATAAGTCATAGTTAAAAATTGGTTATAAAAAATATATAATATAAGATTTCATTTTATGTTCTTAAAAAGAATTTTCACAGAAAAATATTTTTTTCAAAAAATAAGAACACTTAAATTAATTAGTGTCAGAACTTGAAAAAAAATGCAAGATACAACTACTTAAATCTTTGTATTTCAAGCATTATCGACAAATTATCGACAAATACAAGAAAAAAAAAATATTTTTTTCATAAGAAACAATAACTATTCTTATATAAAAAATACTATACTATAAAACTAATCTTTCAATGTGAAGTGAGTTAAGAGGGATTTACACTTTCTTTTTCATAAATGAAACAAAACAAATAAAAAATAAATAAAAACAATGAGTTTGTGTTTTAATTATTTTTTTCAAAAATAGGATAAACAATAAAAATGATAAAAAAACGAGTTTATGTTTTACTGTAAAAAAAAATATGAATTGAATAGGTAAGAGTAGTAAATATAAAACAATATCTTAATTTTCTTCTCTACACATTTAATCAGTTTTTTATATTTAATTTTATATGTTAATATGTATTAAATAAATAACGTTATAAAAATAAATAAAAAAATTAGAAGGACGCGACATTTAAATCCCTATAATTTCCCAAAATGATATTTGTGGCTGCAAATGGGGTGAAATAACGAGATACAAGAAACATAAACGTGATTAAAATTTCATTCAGAAATAAGTATTGTTCTTTCAAGTATTTATTAATTAACATCCTTATAGCAATTATCTAAAAACATTAAATGAACTTACCGTGAAGAAAATGATTGGTAGCCAACATACCTTTTACTTGATTATATATACTTTATTTGATCTTTTACTATATTATTTGATTAATTAATAAAGGTGCAGGTGTCTAAAGGACTAACGAACCAGAATGAATTTCGCTATAAATTTGGAGCGCACTGTCTAAGACCTTAAAGAAACAGTGTATTTTCCTATCCTTGTAATAATTTATATTTAAATTGTCGAGTAAAATAGTATATGTAATATTTTAAAATAGAAAAGTATTTAATATTTTGATTGAGTAGTTAAAGAAATATTATAAGGATTTTTGATGGAGTGGAATGATATTTTTATTAATTAAAAAAATGAGTTGAATGAAAATAATAAGGAATATATAAAAAAAAAAAAGTATGACTTAGTGATATTAAGTAGTCCAGTTGTAGCCAGATATTTTTATGGAGCCAGCTAGTGTTATGCAAAAGAACAGGTCAAAGTAATGTGAAACAGTGAGAGAGTGAAGTGAAGTCTCCTATATGTTTCGTCCCAGACATTTTCTGTTCCTCAATCACTTCTCATCATCGTGACCGTCCAACCCCGCCATGTCACCCTCCAAATCTTATCTGTCACGTTTCTGGAATGCACCCACGTGATCAAAATCAAAATCATTAACCTCCGTGTGAAAACGGTGTGAGACAACTGGATCTCACCTGCCACGTCAACCCAAACCGTATATAACCAAACTCAACCTCTCACTTCGTTCAGTTGCGAAAAACCTTTGACGCGCCAAACATAGTTGACTCTTCATCTGCTCCAACTCCAATGTCTTCCTCCTCATCCTTCTCCGCCGCCACTCTCACCACCGAGCAAGAACTCTCCGTCATCGTCGCCGCTCTCACCAACGTCGTCGCCGGCTCCACCTCCTCCGACGCCGTCTCCCTCCCGGACTTCCGCCTCCCCAACACCTCCCAGCCTCTCGCCGCAAACACCTTCGACCGGATGGTCCCGCCGCCCACCATGGACACGTGTCGCGAGTGCAACATCGCCGGCTGCTTGGGCTGCAATTTCTTCCCCGAAGAGAAAAAAAAGCAGAAGAGGGCCAAGAAGAAGTACAGAGGCGTCAGGCAGAGGCCCTGGGGTAAGTGGGCCGCCGAGATTCGCGACCCACGCCGTGCGGCCCGCGTCTGGCTCGGAACTTTCAACACGGCCGAGGACGCCGCCCAGGCCTACGACAAGGCCGCCATCGAGTTCCGCGGCCCACGGGCCAAGCTCAATTTTCCCGTAGTGGACGAGTCCTTAAGCATGCAGCAGAGCGAGCCAGAGAGGGTGGCAGCGGAAGAGCAACTAAAGAACGAGAATCTGAACCAGGGCATGGAAATGAACGCCATGGAATTCGGGAACAAAGATTCGGAATTCTGGGACAAGATTGGCGAAGATGAATTTCATCACCTGATGATGATGATGGATTTCGCTGGAGATTCTTCCGACTCTGCCACCGGGAACACTCTTAGTTCCTGACTACAATTCATTCAGTTAATTTTAAGCATAATTATTAGTTTTGGTAGTGTGTGTTTTTACATATTTGTACAATTCGGCTAAGCTACCTTCTTTGTTAATTAGCATCTAGCTAGCTCCACTACTTATATTTTCTGTGTATCTTTCTTCCGCTACGTTTTTTACGGAGGAAGCTGCAAAGTACAAACAAATCAAAGCTTTTTTATGTTTTATATTTCACCTCCCACAGTACCTACTTTCATGAACAATAAGTTTGTTAACTCCAGTCACTTTCAATTTGTACGTTTTTGGTATGGGTTGAGGATAACAACGTTGAATTCATCAAAACTTAAAAAAGAAGAAATTTGTCTTCATTATGTTCGGTTTTTCCTTTTTTTTTTTAGTATCACAACTGACAGTCTAATGAATGCCTAAGGGATATTCTAAGAGTAACTGATGTTGGCTGCAGTGGAACACAGTCAGTTATGTGTTTGGGTAACGAAAAATGGGGGCAAAAGTTAGAGGTGGAGCCCACCGTGCATCACCTGAGGATGTTAAACGTTGTCGTGTGATGCTCACTGGGACACTGCCGAGGATTCTCTTACCAAGTCCTAACAAATTTATGTAATTGGTAGGGCCGCGTAGTGGCCACTTTTATGCCACGTACAGCTGCAATTTCAGCACGTTTTCATTTGGTCACGTTTTCAATGTGCTCAATTCTTCACGTGCGGGATTTAGTTGAGGGATGCGACAAAGTGGTGATTAAAAAAAGGTGTCATGCCCAATATAGAAAGATTTAGAATAAAACGTTTGATTCGCATTACCGAAAGCTGTTGACGTGTGAACACGAAAAAGGAGGTGGTTTGCTGGGTGGGTGGCCACTGAAGCTTGTTTTTTGTGTTAACTGATTATTTTATTAGCTTCTCTTTTCTTTGACCTTATCCTCTTTATCTAAGTACATACTATTTTTGAGCTACACTTGGGTCAAACGTTATGTCAAATACTCGTTTCAAACACATATATACCTGACATATTCACTGACGCAAAACATACTTTTGGCCAGGTCTTAGTCTGTCGGCTTCATACAACGCAGGCATTTTCATACAATTTCGTTCATGTCTTTTCTTGGATACACACATGAGTGATGATGATATAAATGCTATTTAGTTTAATGTTAGATAAAAAAATCAATTAAATCATACAAAACATATAACTCACGCTACATATATCATATGTTTTTTTTTTTTATCTATAACGTCCGAAAAAGGAAACAAAATTAACTTAATATATAAGTCTGCGGAATGGCCAACAAGGGTAGAGACAAAAACAGAGGAAAGTCAAAGATTATGCATCGTACTTTCATGGTAAAACCGAGCTTAACAGAAGAATTTGTTCATTTAGATAAATTTCTGTCAAGTAACTTATAAAAATATAAATTCAAATTATTTTATATATAAGTTGAAAAATGATTTTTGATTAAATTAATTTGAAAAACTTCAACAAAATTGTTTATGTATAAGGGTTTCAATTAGCAGAGTAAAAAAATGAGTAAGGTGAATGAAAATAGAAAAATAAATAAAAGTAGAGTGAAAATGAGTTCATTTGATCTCTAAAATTTTAATTATCCAAATGCCCAAATAATAATAATAATAATAATAATAATAATAATAATAATAATAATAATAATAATAATATATTATTACTGTTGATTAATTAAGCATGTTTGACTTAATAACTTGAAAATTTAAAAGAAAAACCAAAAGACAAAATAGAAGACATACACGTGTTGTTTATCGCACAGATAATTTTCTCAAATTATAAAAATCTAGTATAATTTTGTTTAACCAATGAATCACTGAAAGAAGACATTCCTCATGAGATTTAACCAATGCACATTTATACATAAGTGGATTAAATCGCACTTGAAAGAAGTTGATGACATTTAGTTTGTTTGAAAGTAAAAGTCCAACTTGGACTCTTGGTGGATGAGCCATGGGAGTAGGGAGTTTCAATAAAATCAAACTTTAATTTTTTATTTTTTTTCACTTACATCGTGAGATTAAAAGGAAACTTTTTTTTTTAAATCTCTTATCCAATATATATTGAGATTTGTTTGATTTACTTTATCGTCTACGGTTGTCATTATTAAACCACTTATAAATACTCAAAAATATGTTACCGAATGTAACTGGATAATCATTAAATATATCTTAATTTATCAACTTTTTTATATTTTTAATCAATTAAAATATTAATTATTTTACTTTTCAAGATATCATGCCGAACACTTAATTACTCAATATTAAATGGAATGATGAACATTAGTAATATTAAAAGTTGCAAAAATTTCCATATAATTAAAGTTAACGAATTAAATAGTGAGATAAATAAAAATAAAAGAGAAATAATAAAATCACTCTCTCTTATTTTCTCCATCTTACTTTTATCTTACCAAACACACCTAAATAGTTCTGAAAGGAATATAAGAGTGCGTAAATTCAATCCTTTGTTTATTAACAGATTACTCTCGTCCATATATAGTTATAGTTGTAGTTATGTGATACTAAATCGTTACATGCCTTTTTCATATACTATTTTATTTTAATAAGTTAAAATTTATTACTTGTATTATTTTAAATATATATATATATATATATATATAAAAATACATGCATCGTTTTTTTATATTTAATGTCTAATTTATAATTTGAATGAAAATAGTGCTGAAGAAATAATATAAATTAAATTTTTAGTTATTTTTAACATTTGGATAGTTTATTTCTATTTTTTATTTTTTTCATTTTTTAATTATAAAATATAATTAAAGACAAAATATAAAATATATATGCTAAATTAATAAATCCCTTCCTATAATGTTATAAATTATGAATACCAAATATTCCTTTCTTTCTATGACAAATAATGCAACAAACTCTAACATTGTTAGTTTTTTTAAATCCCTCTTACAAAACCTTTTACTAATCCCTCTTATTTGTTCGATAAAGAAATTAAATGCTTAAAATACTACATATATTCTCTTTTTATTTTCAAATGTATTTCTTCATACATCATTAAAACATTTTTTGAGAGAATATAATTTATTAAAATAAATAAATTCAATGATATGGAATCAAGACTTACTTTTATGAGAAAAGTTAAGTAAAATAAATTTTAAAGATAGGTTAATATAATCTATTTTGGTGAGCTCCTAAAAATAGAATGAGATATGAGAGAAGTTATTATTACTATTTTAAATTTGGAAGTATTGATTTTAAAATTTAAAATGTTTCTAAAATTTGGGTAATAGATGATGGTAGAAGTCGGTAATAAAGTTAGAAAGGACATTCAAAGGCCATAAAGTAATGTTCAGATTACGGTTTTGACGCTCTTTTGACGCAGCATCAACAATGCATCATTACGTCATCGTTTCGCTAGCCAAAAAAGTTCATCAAAAAGTTGAAAGAGACAATGGAACATCGCGTACCTCTTATGGATTTGTGCATTTTAGGAAATAAAATCCAAAACAAAAAAGTAGATTTTTGTGTGTGGAATAAACCAAATTGAAAAGAAAAATACCCCATTGGCTTCCAATCACTTCATCTACAGAATCAACATGCTAACTATTCAATTATAGAAATCGTATTTCTAGATGTTCATTTTGGAACTAAAATATATATTAGTTTTTTTAATAACTACTTGTATTTCAAGTTAATAACTTAAATTGTTATTATTTTATTACTATTGTATATTTCAATAATTTAATTATTGAAATATTTTTAATTCACTCTTATCATTAATTTAAATTTATTATTGTTAATGAATATATAAATTCAGTATTAATAAAAAAAATAGCATTTAAAAATTATATTACAATAATAAATAGTATTGGAAAATCTTATGACACTATAAAATTGTTATAAACAAATTTACTATGAAAATTAAATACCATTCTTAATTTAAAGTTACATTATTGATATTAATGAATTGTATTTTTTATAGAATTTTCTTAAAAAGATGTTGATTAAAATGGTTTGTTTGAATAAGATTTTTTAAGATATAATTACTTTCTTTACAATGCTTTGATACTACAATATTTAAGTCGACGAATTCAACAATATTATGGTTGGTAATATATGTGGAGAAACTAGTTAACATTGTCATGAAATTGAAAAGAAAAAAAGATTTTTATACTAACTAGGTTAACTAATGCAATTTTTGTTATATGGGTACATAATTTTGGTGGTGCATAAGATTGAAAAAGTGGCAGAAAACAAGCGAGGAAAAAAAGACCTTTTTCCAAAGTTTGTGAATAAGGAAATTGTTGGATATTTTTTACATTAAGAGTAAATTCCTCTCAAGCTTAACTGTTTCGTGTAATATCTATGTGATCTACTTAAATAGTACGACTTAAGGATTAATAATAAGTATAATGAATATTAAATCTATAATATGAAAACAGGAAACATATGCATTTTGTAGATAAAATAATTGAAACCATAAAAATATTTGACACTAAGTTTAGTTAATACTTATTTAAAGAAGTAGTATCATATGAATTTAGTTGCATCCTAGATAAAAAAAATCTAAGACTACTTAGAGTCTTAATCAATCTTTTAACAAAACTAATTATTATAAGACTAAAAATTCATGTTCTTTTTATGAAATTATTTACTTTTGATAAAAATAAAAAGATTTTGTTACCCTTATTTATTGTTTATGGCATATGAATTTAAAAAAGAGAAACTTAACTAGAATTTTTAATTTTACTCTATTAAAAACCTTGTAAGTGTAAATGACTAAATTACCCTTTTTAAAAATAATTTGGGAATTTATTTGAAGCTAAATTGTTAAATTGGAGTTCTAATGGATAGAAATGCAATTATTACAAATTCTATTATAAATATGATATTACATTGAGATGGATACTCATGTTCTTGAAAGAAAATAACAATAAATTCAAATAAGGAAGAGTCGCCATAGTTACAAAATTAAAAATAATATACATTTATTCAACTAAGGGAATAAGATAATTATCATTTTATATACGTATATATTTAAATTATATTTTTTTTTGTCAAGTAAGGTGTATTTAACCTCATTTTTCTGTTTTAGTTTAGTATTGTTTAACATAGTTCAAATGTTCTTGACTTTACTTTATATACTATTTTGAAAAATAAGAATTAAAATTATATGTAATTGGATGTTTGATATTAGAAATTTAAATTAGATTAAATAGTATCTTATATTAAAAGCTCATTTATCCTCGTTAACCATTACAAAGATAATTAAAATCCATTCATGTGAGTCAAATAGTGAATCTGAATATATATATATATATATATATATATATATATATATATATATATATATATATATATATATTTATTTATTTATTTGTACTATTTATTTCACACATATCATTATTTAATATTTATTCTTTTTTTTCATGTTTTTAATCTCTTCTTTAAAAAAATGAGAGAATTTTAATTAAATTTATATGACATATCAGGCAATTTTCTGAATATATGCATGGTATTCATATATATATATATATATATATATATATATATAGCTATTTGGTAGGCTGAATTCATCTATCGGTGTGATAAATAAACTCATCATACTGGATGTCCTAAACAAAACCTACTTATGTTTTATGTCAATAAAATTTAATTAAAAAGAAATTTTCTTAGTAATGGTGGACTGAATCACTAAACTAATATGAGATTTATCTTTATTTGATAGATTTAAAAAAAAATCTGATATCATGTTGATTCAATTAAAAATTTTGAATTTTTAATAATTATGTTTTATAAAATAGATGTGACAATCAGAAAATCTAGAATAATAGTAAGGACAAGTATTTTGGAAGATGGCATCCCATCTGTCAAAGTCATGCACTTAATGTTTCACTTTAAAAGACCCAAAACTTTTTCTCGAGAAGAAAAGGAGTAGCACAATTGGTGAGAGATAGAACACCACTACAAAGGCTACCGTAGAAAAAAAGGGAAAGAGAACCCCATAAAAGAGAAGAGAGAAAGGTAAAAAATTGAAACAGAACTTTTTATTTCATAAAAACGTGAACTTTAGAAAAGGGAAAACCTATTTATAGGTTTTCTAATATAATAGAATCTAGTAATGGTTAAACTAGTATCTTAACATCCTCCCCTCAAGTTGGATCATGTATATTCATCATTCCAAGCTTGCTCATAATCGATCTAAAACTTTGTCAACTTAGGATTTTTGTGAAAATGTCTACTAGTTGATCTAAGGATCGTACATGTAGCAGATGAAAAAGATTAGCTTGATGTTTTTCCTGCACCACATGGTAGTCGATGTCGATGTGCTTTGTGCGTTCATGGAAACTAGGGTTATAAGCTATGTGACAAGCAGATTGGTTATCATAGTATAGAGGGACACGAGCAATGGTTTGGATATGAAGATCTTCAAAGATGTAGGTGATCTATTGCAACTCACATGGTGTTGTAGTGAGTGCTCTATATTCTGCTTCAGAGGATGAACTATAAATCGTAGTTTGCTTATTTGATTTTCTGAAAATCAAAGAAGATATCATAAAAATACAATATCTAGTTGTAAATTGTCTTGTTTTTGGACAAGATGTCTAATCTGAGTCACTGAAGGCTTTGATCTACACTTCAAAATCAGTTACAAAGAATAACCCTTTAGCAATGTTAGCTTTGATGCAATGTAGGATGTGTTGAGCTACTAGTTGATGGTTATCTATAGATTCTTGTATAAATTGACTAAGTAGATAAACGACGAAAATTATATCTGGCCTTGTGTTGGTAAGATATAGGATTTTGCTAATAAGTCTCCTTTATGAGTCTGGATTCTGTATTTTATCTGCAATTTCGAAAAGAATTTTATTAGTAGACATAAGAGGTGTAGTACAAGGCTTACTTGCAAGTATTCCCATTTCAGTTAAGATGTCAAGGGCATATTTCCTTTGACATAGCTAAATTCTTTTCCTTGATCTAACAACCTCTAGACTTAGGAAGTATTTGAGTTCTCCTAGGTCTTTAATCATGAAAGAACTATTTAAGAAACTTTTAATCCTTTCAATCTCAAATAAACAGTCCCCTACAAGAATAATATCATCTACACACAAAGGAGAAATGTGAAGGCAATCGAAGATTTTGTAATAAAAAAAGAATAATCCGACTTAGATTGAATAAAACCAATACAATTAAAAATGAAGGGAGTTTGGCAAACCATTACCTACTTGCTTGCTTAAGTCTGTACAACGATTTAGTGAGTCTACAAACTTGATTTAGTTTTCTTGTATTGAAACATGGAGGAGGTGTCATATATAATTCCCCATTCAAATCTCTATGTAAAAAGACATTGTTAACATCTAATTGATGTAAGTGCCAATTCTTGAGAGCTGTAATAGCTAAAAGAATTCTAGCAATGGTTAGTTTGGTAACAGGAGAAAAATATCTAACTAGTCAATCCCTTCTAATTGTGTATAACCCTTTACAACCAACCGAGCTTTATGTCATTTAATAGTTCCATCTGCTTTGTGTTTGATCTTATACACCCATTTACATCTAATGTGTGTTTTTTCTGCTGACAAATCTATAAGGTACCAAGTATTATTTTCTTGAAGGGCTTGAATCTCCTTTTTCATAACATCCATCAAGTGACAAACTTGCTCAAAATTTTGTGGTTCAGTATTAGAAGATATGACCAGAGTATATCTCAAATGTTGTTCAAAAGGAGAATGGTAAGATAAAACATATGTTATAGGATAGACAGTGTCAAAGTAACCTTTAGAAATGGAACTGTTGACCCGATGATAATAGTCCTTTAGGAATGTAGGAATTCTTTTTTGCTTTGATGACTTGATTGGCAATGCCATCTTCTTGTTCATGTTGTTCTCAATTTTGAATAGTACTATTGTAAAAAAATATACTGTGACTCTCATTTATATCTTTGGCAATGTCGATTTCAGTTTCTATGTTATTGCTATATGTGTTATTAGTGCTAGTTTTATTATTGTTGTGATCTAAAGGTTTCAGTAAAAAAACTAAAATTGTTTTGAGTAAATTGTTCTATTTGTTCTTGTTTGTTACTTGAAATTTCATTTGAAGTTCTACAGGGAAAAATATTTTCATAAAAAATAACATTTCTGTTGATGAATATTTCCCTATTATTAATATCTAAAACAACATATCCTTAAATACTAGCTTTGTATCCAAGAGAAACACATTTTGTAGATCTAGGTTCAAATCAAAGGCATTCAAAGAAATAGTGTTACTTTGTGAAAAAGGAATTTATGTTGTTTAGAAAAAATGACAGATGTCACAAATAGTCTTTAAGGTAGAATGTACATAGGGAAAATTGTTGCAAATGTGTTCAAAGATTTTGTTCTCAGGATGTCCTAGCTTATAGTGCTAAATATCCACATCCGTTTCTTTACAATTAAACACATTATATACCAAATAACTATTGCCCTTGAAATCCAAAAATTCATGAATGTAGTATAAACTATTGAATAAGATCAACTTGCCCAATCATCCTGGATGAATTGTTGTCTTGGATCTGAAAATTTTTGGAACAAAAAGTTACTTTATAGTTAAATCCTCAATCAATTTGTGAACAAAAATAATATTGAAAGAAAATTATGGAATATATAGTACATTAAAGATAATAAAATGTTTTGAGAATTGAACAATTCTAGCATGATAAGATTATGATGCATGAGTCTCACCATTGTACCTTTATAGTTGATTGATCGTGTGATTTGAGGAGTTATCCAGAAGTTGTAGAAGTTTTTGTATTTGATATGAAATAAAATGATTCTATTCTTGTTTGTATTCATAATCTTGTACAAAATCATTCTTTGCAAATCTGGTTGCAAATTTTATCATTGCTTGTAGAATTTTATTCCACCTTTTGTTTGTACCATGGAGGATATCTATGTTTGGAGTAACATTCATCCATTGTGTGGTTCATTTTATGACAATAGGAGCATTGTTTTCCTTGATTGTTTGATCTTCCTTTGCGTCGAACTTAATCAGGTCAATTATTCCCTCTGCCTTGTTTCTTCAAAGAAACTTGATCTTGTTGTTTATCAACATAATTGAAAAGAACTTTAGCTTCAATGGGAGTACCATTAACACCAGTAAGATGTATTTCTTTTTGAATAACAAGAGAGAAGACTTTATTTATGTTGGGAAGGGGTTCCACTAAGAGAATATGGGTTTTAACAATTTATAAATCTCAACAAGCCCTTTTAAAAACACATGACATATTATGAATCTCTGTTCAATTTTAGATAAAGCACAAATACAACTTGGTATAGGTATTAAAGATTCTAATTATTTCCAAAAAAATTTCAAATATGTGAAAAATTGGGTAACATTCCTCTCTCTCTTATTAAGTGTACTTCTTGAAGTAAAGCATAAATACGGAAATAGTCACCCTTTGAAAACTTTTCTTTTAATTATTTCCTAAGATTTTCAGCCACATCAATGTACACAACACTCTCAACAATATAAGATGTCACAGTTTTTGTAATCTGTGAAGGAACCATGAGATTGCATTTTTTCCGAGCTTCAAATAAAGGATCATTGTTACCTAGTTTTGAGATACTTCCATCAACTTAAATTTATTTTTTGAAAGAAGGGTCCACTTCATATTTCTACTTCAAGGTGATAGTTGGTTTCATTAAGAAGGGGAAAACAAAAACTGGTCCTGAATTCTCTCCAGGATGTAGATAGTATGCATTTGTAGGATTTTGACTCTGATAAGTAAGGTTCATATTCTACTTGATTATAGAAACTATTTCTAATTGTCTATACTCCATTCAGACTTAAAATTCAGGAAAATTTAAAAGAAAACAAGAATTGGATCAAAGAAAACCAAGAACAAATGCAACTAAAGCAGAGCAAGCCTTAATCTACTTTGATAGCATCTAGAAGATGACATCCCATATGTCAAAGCCATGCACATAGGGTTTCACTTTCAGAAATCCAAAACTTTTTCTAAAAAAAAGAAGGAGCGACGCTGCTAGTGAGAGACAAAGTACCATTGCAAGAGCTGCCACTAAAGAAAATGAAAGAGAGTACCATGATCTTTATATTTATATGAGTTTTCACTCATACTCAGTGACTTGGTGTGGAGTTGACTTTTTCACTTATTCTTTTTTATGATAATGATATCTAAAGAGAAGTAAAAGAAGAAAAATGGCATAAAACAAGAAAACTTGTTTTGTATAGGAACAAAAACATAAAAGAAGAAACCATCCAAAGTAAAAGAAGATAGACATGAAAAATAGAAAAAAATAAGTGTTAATCTAAAAGAAAATTATTTAATTTTGTTTATTCTTTTATTTTAATCAACTTATTTATATAAATACATTATCTTAATATGATATGTTTGCACAAAAGAAGTTTAAAACAAAAGTGTTATTTCAAGATCAATACTCTTCTTACGTTACTTCTATTTTGATAAAATCATGATCTGCCTACCTTAAAACAAAATTAGATTGTATCTCATCATGCAAGAGAAAAAAATGATGTGTTTATTTTCTTCTTATATTCCTGTTTTAATCTTATTAACTAACCTTGTATTATGATTTTAATATTACAAAACATAGACTCATGACATGTAAATTTCCTTCTTTCTTTTATTTTTCCATTAATCAAATCTCGAGTTCTATAGTCTTTTATTATCTTCTAAAAATATCAAATGGTAACCACATGTTTAAGAAAAGTTTTTGAAAAATCCTTTGAAATCGTAATTCAGTATTTCGTGTGTTTAATCTCTTTTCATATACGTTGCATTAAATAACGATGTTAACATGTTATTTTACATGCTGGTTGAAATCATATATAATGTGATAGGAGAGCACGCTAATTTTTATGAACAGTGATTCGTTGACAGCATACTTAAATTTATAGTTTACAACTGATTATTAATTTTATACTCAGTAATTTAATTCATATTTGAATTAAATAATTTAACTTTACATTTTATTATTATTTAAGGTTTTCAAAGTAACTTTTTTCATTTTTTCACGCTTAAAGAAAGACAGCAATTACATACAGGATTTAAAATATTATTATAAAACATTATATTGGAAGAATAATTAGTACTTAATAAATGAAAGAAAAAGAATTTGGCCATTAATAGCAGGCAACGAGAAAGTCGGTTTCGATGTGGGAACAAGTCAAGGCATGACCATCACTATCTTTGAGGAGAGCCTTCTGAATGAGGAACGAGGCCATGCCTCCTCTTCCTCTTCCGTTTTCAACAAAACCACCAAAAAAGGTTCCGAAATCGCAAGCTCTCTGCTGGGGCAGTGGATTATGACACTATGAGCCCCTCCGTCTTCCTCCTGTGGCTTGTCACTATTCCTGTCCTAGCCTACTCTGCCCAATCTTCTGTCCCACCTCTAGGTACCATTCTTCTTTTCTCAATCTTTGCATCAACATTTTCATCACAATTTCACTTTTTAACATGCATGCATGCAGGGTATTATTTGGACTGCGGGGGCTCCAAGGAGGTAACGGTAGACAATCTGAAATACGTTCCCGATGGAAGCTACATCAAGGTGGGGAGCAGCAGCCCCATCAACAAGCCAGGCTTGTTACCCATACTCTCCACAGTGCGTTACTTTCCCGACGCCACGGCCAGAAAATATTGCTATTCGTTGCCGGTGCTCAAAGGAAGCAAGTACCTTGTGAAGACCATGTACTACTACGGAGCCTTCGATGGAGGGAAGCAGCCTCCAGTGTTCGACCAAATCGTTGAGGGCACAAGATGGAGCCTTGTCAACACCACTGAGGATTATGCCAAAGGTCTCAGCTCCTACTTTGACATCACCGTCGTGCCATCCGGGAAGACCTTGAGTGTCTGCTTGGCCAGAAACGCTCACACCGGTAGCTCCAGCCCCTTCATTTCCGCCCTCGAGGTCAGGCTCTTGGATGCCTCTTTGTATAATCCCACTGACTTCTCCAAGTATGCCCTTATAACCGTTGCCCGAACTGTCTTTGGAAGTGAAGATATCATTGGGTAAATACATCAATCTTTCACTCTTTATTTTTCATTTCAAGATACTGATCATTATGATGTCTTTTTGTGGAGCAAGTTTTCCAGATGACAAATTCAACCGCATGTGGCAACCGTACAAGGATGAGAATCCGGTTGTGGAAAGCCATTCAAATGTGACTTCTTCAGACTTTTGGAACCTGCCTCCAGTTAAAGCATTCGACATGGCAATTACCACTAGTCGAGGGAAGACTCTTGAGATTGAGTGGCCCTCTATTGCCCTTCCAACCACCTACTACTACATTTCTCTTTATTTCCATGACAACAGACAACCTAGTCCCTACAGCTGGAGGGTTTTTGACGTTTCGATTAATGGCCACCTCTTCTTTTCCAACCTTAATGCCACCACTAAGGGTGTCACTGTTTATGCTGCACAATGGCCACTCTCTGGCCAGACCAAAATTTCGTTGACCCCTGCAGCAGGAGCACCCGTTGGACCTATCATCAATGCTGGGGAAATTTATCAGATTCTACCTCTTGGTGGTAGAACTCACACTAGGGATGGTAACTTACTCATCTCTCTATTTTGCAATCTCTGTGTATGAGATATATATATATATATTTCATCATGATGCTACTAGTTATAATCATTTCATTTTTGTTGTGATCCATAGTGATTGCAATGGAGGATTTGGCAAGAAGCATTCAGAATCCTCCTGCTGATTGGAACGGTGATCCTTGCCTACCTAAGGGAAATTCCTGGACTGGGGTTACATGCTCTAATGGTTTTCTTGCACGAGTCATCACACTGTAAGTTCACCAATACTAGTTAGAGATTCCATTCCACTGATCTCTGCTTTTTTTCGGTTCATTTGACTCGATTCATAGTAACTGAGTGGAATAACGTATCTACTATCTAGTAACAATTGTCATCTTCTTGTGCCTTTTAATGGTGATTCACAATCACATGTTTTGGTTTTTTGTATATGTGAAGGAACTTGACAAATGCGGGGCTTTCTGGGACACTTCCGCCCACCCTTGACAATCTGAGTGCATTATCTCATCTGTATGGAATGCTGCCATTTTACTTCAAATGTTTCAAGTTATTCCTTCTTTCTGTTGTTTCTAACCTCTGAATCGTGTCAATTTGTGAACATTTTGCCTATATAGGTGGCTTGGGGGAAACAAACTCTCAGGCAACATCCCAGATTTGAGTGGACTGAAGGATTTAGAAACTTTGTATGTGGCCACATTATTCGTAATTTCTGAGATTTCTTAAATTGTGCAAAGTAAATTACCTAGAACATTAACTCCTTTTTTTTTCTTTGATCTTGTTAAATCTAAGGCATTTGGAGAAGAACAACTTTGAAGGATCACTTCCTCCATCATTGGAGAAACTCCCAAAACTGCGTGAAATGTAAGATCGTACCATTTTTAAACAAAGACACTCAAATGCTTTCTCACATCTATCTACTAACTTTGTGTGTGCTCTGTGACAAATGGTGTCTGCAAAACCAGTCATTCTGATTTTCAGGGGGAAGTTAGCAAACAGTAACACTAAAGAGAAGTGAAGTGAAAGTACAAGCACACCACTATTCCTTTTTACCTATGCTAATTATAACTAACAGTACTAATTGAGTTCCTCTGAAGCTCAAGTCCAAATTGTGGTTTCGGTTTCAAGGTCGCTCTAGAGATTCATCAGGGAAATTTGAATGAGCACAAAGCCATTGCGAATTCGGCTATAATATAATCGTTGTGTCTGATCGATGGGGCGTGGAATCATGATTGTATGCTTTTGCTGCAAATATTTTCTATAATTATACCATGATATGTGAAGTATATATATATGATAGAATATGATTCAAAGAATCTATTTCTTGTTTAACAACAATTAACGAGTCTTACGTTCCAGTAGTTACGTTATCACAGCCATGCTGATCTAACCAATACCACAAGTTCATACATCTATTATAAGTGTTCTTCCCAAGTTTATGGTCAGAATATTTATGTGTCTTTTCTTTTTTTCAGAAGATAAAGTCACAGACTAATGAGATTTGTTAATCTATATTTATCAATATAATTTTGAAGTCAATGTTTGTTTACAGCTAAACAATATAGTTAGTCTGGGTTTATTTATCAGTATAGTTAGCTTATATGATAAATATTAAACAATTTTGGAACTTAATAATAAAAAATTTGAAACTTGTCTCCTCAAACAAACACAGACTTATTTCAAACTATATCTTTATATAATGTTAAAATTCATTTGATTAAAAAAAGCAAAGTAATTTAGGCAAAAAATTCAAAAAAATGATCCGCAAGCCTCACCTACCAATCACAATTCATTTCCGAATCTCTGATTGTAATTTCTGTTATTATGATTGTAATTTACAATTATGTAATTGGGTTGAGACATGAATAAAGATCACGTGCTAAGGTGGTTCATTATAATCTTATTCTTGAGCTAAAACATTAGTTCGAGACAATATTAATATCCTATTTTAAGATAGAAACATTTGATCCTTTATTTTAGAGAAATTGTTATTTTTGATTAATTATCAGTGTTACATATATTTTATTTTAAAATTGTATTTAAGTTTAAGATATTAGTTAAAATGAAAAGGTTAATTATGATTAAAATTGAAAGTAATGACACAATTCAAAAAATAAATCATATTTTGGGTTTCAAACAAACTTCAAAAAGAAAAATTGAAAAGACTCAAATTCATCAAACAAAAGGCCCATAAAATCTGTTTTCACATATAAATATAACATATCAGATAATGAATAAAATACTCTGCTTTGCTGCTTCTGCAGACCAGTACCAATCTGTAACGAAGTTAACCATTTATTCCCCACACATTTTCACACATTTACCCACAAAAATAGGAACACTTCTAATCTCCATTTCTTTTGCCTCGGTTCGTTTGTTTTTTCTTTTCTGCGAATGTCCGTTACCAATGCTGCGGCCAACCTCTTATTCCCTTGCAAACCTTCGTCCTTCCGGTGCCGCGCCGCCGCCGGAGACGTCTCCTCGGGCCCCTCCTTTTTCCAGTCCGTCGCTGGTGGCCTCCGGCTAGGCCCCTTTCCCGACGGCGGAGGACTCGTCGCGGAAGGGCGGCGTGGCGGCGGTAACGAACCGATAAGGGTGAAGAAATGGTCTCGGAAGAACGAGAGTTATTTGGATAATGACAACGAGCCTCTTCCCCTTCCCATGACGTACCCCGATACCTCGCCCGTTTCGCCGGAAGAGATTGATAGACGGCTCCGATGCGATCCCGAAGTTGAGGTTTAAGCCTTTATATATTCCTTGTTTTCGTTAGTTACTTCTGCAAGGGGTGTTAGGGTTGGGTTGTGTTTCATCAAATCTTAAATTAAAAAAAAGTTATGTAGAACCAAGAAGAATTAAGAGCAATTTTATAGGAGTTTCAAAATTCAGTTTGTGAGCTATCAACATTTTTTTATGATGTTTACTGTTAGAGTTGACATTATGTGAGAACTATTTGAATTTACTGTTCAAAAAATCAGAAATTAGAAAGTTGAGTTGATCTTTAGCTTACTATTGGAGTAAAACGTGGATAGTGTTCTTAAATATGATATGAAAGTCTAAGATTTGTAAATAATAATTTAAGAATCCAAGGATTATTCATTAAAGATAATCTAAAGAATGTTTGGTTAAGGAATCTGGGACAAATGTATGTAATTTTTTCAATCTATATTTTTTTCTTTTCTAAAACATTTACAAATAATATATTTAAAAATATATTATATACTAGATGGGTTGCGTTCATGGAATCAACACCAAAGCTCAATAAAAATCTAGTCTAATGAACAATGTGTTTGATAATTAGATTTGATTCTAACACTCAAAATATCCGACCCAAAATGTTTGGGATAGGTCCATAGATACCGATACCCATGAACACCCCTACTTTTATTGGAGTAATTCAACTAGTTCACAAGATAAGTTTATTATTATTATTATTATTATTATTATTATTATTATTATTATTATTATTATTATTATTATTATTATCATTATTTATTTTTCAATGTGACTTGTAGGATTGTAAAGAGGTCGTGTATGAATGGACTGGCAAGTGCCGTAGTTGTCAAGGATCAGGATATGTTAGCTACTATGGCAAGAGAGGGAAAGCGATTACCTGCAAATGCATTCCTTGCATGGGAATTGGTAATGCATATCGTGAAACTTGTGTTGATATTCATTGGGCTAAAACTTGTGTTCGATGAGGAGGGTTAATCATGAGATTGTGAATTTTTTTTATGAACATATGAAATGTTGAGTTTCATGTTATGACCTTTAAATTTCCTGGCTGCATAAATGTGTTTGGCCATATGCCTACAAACATTTGTTGTATGTGTGATACTAGCTTATTTTGGGGATTTTCTCTTTATTCTTTTGTTTATTTCTGGGAAATTGGATCCTTCTTATTCTCTCTCTACCCTGAACGAGCCTTGTGTAATGGACCATAGTGAGACAAGGTCTGGTTGTTATTGCTGTTATTTAGGATATAAAGTTTAGGGTCAGGCTGAGAATGTCTGTACTAAGGAGCAAAGGGGATTGTAGTCAAATTAGGCTTTGCCTTGTGTTCTATTTAGGTTCATTTTTCATTTGGAATGTTTTAGTTAGGACTAAATTATACAAATGGTATTTTATCTTTTACATTTTATTCAGTTTGGTCTCTTATCTTTCAAAATGTTCAATTTAGTCTTGTTTTTAAAATGATTCAAAATGGTTCTTATGTCAGTATAAAATTAACTCCTTTAACTGTTTCCTTTCTCTTCTTCTTTGTTTAGCAAATCCCTAGATTCTAGAGCACGAAATCCACTACCAAATTTGCCACAATGGTCAAGTACTCTCATTCCACATGCAGTATCAACTTCTTAGACACCTAAAACATGTGTAGAAACCCATCCCCCTCCTACATGACCTCCTTGCCCAAACTCACTCGCACATGTGGCTCGGACACCAAGTGCTCCAGCCCCTGCTTTTTGTCAGGTGTTGATTTTAATTCTGTTAAGGCTGTTTACAAATTGAAGGATGTTACTGCTAAAGATTGTGATTGGATTGAAGAGCATTTTTTTATTACAGAGGGTTACTGTAATTGAACGATAATGCTTTAGGTTTTAAGTTTGTTTTTTAGGGTTTATAGTGAAGAACATATGGGTGATTTTATCTTTCGTCACCTCCCTGGTTTGATTTTTAAGTATTTAAATGTTAAGTATTATCCTTTATTGATTTTCTGTTGAAGTTTGGATTATTTGTGAACCCAGTTTCTCTCCTCCTGCTTAGATTGGATTATGAGACTAGGGCGAAGAGGGGGTTGGTTTGGGTAGTGTTGGGTGTAAATGCAGTTGAGGAGGGGGAGGAAGAAGAGGGAGAGAGTTAACAGAGATAATTCTAAACTAACGGAAGAACCATTTTGAATTACTTAAAAAACACAAAAGGACTAAATTGAACTTCTTAAAACATGAGGGACCAAACCGAATAAAACGTAGATAAAGAACAATTCTGAATAATTTTGCATAACTAATTTATTCCCTTCAAGACTAACTATCCTTCTTTTCGCAAGGAACAAAGAAAAATTAACTATTTATGAATGGTTAAGCTTTCTTGATGTCACTAAAGTTAGAACTCTACTGCAATATGTTCAAAGTAAAACCCTTTATCTCCTGAACATTAATCTCCATTTCTCCTTTCCATAAGCACCTTTACTATATTCTTGAATTCTAAATAAGCTAGAATTTTGGCTCCCACATTTGCTCAATTAGATTCCTTAGTTCAGGAATAAATTTTCATTCTTATACCGTACCAATGGTTAGGACTAAGCGCCAGAGGAGAGTCAAACCCAAAATACTAGTACATTAGGTGGGAGAGAGCCTCAAAGCTTAAGTACAACGTCAAGTAACTTATTCTACTCAATGTGGAACTGCTTACATTGTGAGGGGCCATTATCCACATCTATTTCACTCTATCGGCACTGACCTACTGGTAGCCCTTTTCTCCTTGAGATGACATCACTCATCTTTGAGTATTCGGTTTGTACCTTAATCCAAGCTATAGGGAGTCCTTTCCATAACTCAACTCTCAATGAAAACACTAACCGTTAGAAATGGTGACTGGATCGAAAAGAAGTGGGAATCCTTACATGCCTAATTAGTTTTAATTAGAAGAAAAAGTAAAAGAGGGTTAAACTGTAATTTGTTGTAAATGGGTATGCGGGTTTGGCCTAATAAATTGTTCCTTTGTTGCAGTAGGGTTTTTGAGCTTGTGTTTCATTGATGTAACTTGGATTTTCCAAAGTGAGAAGGAGAGTGCTCCTTTGAGGGTAATTTTGTTTACCCAGGTGTGTTTTGCTGTAAGTGTTGTGAAGGAATACCAACTCTTTCTGTTAATCTATTTTGTAGCAGAATAGGTGGTATGTTAGGATTTCGGGTTCTTGGTTCCTAACAATTCTAACGACTTACCAGATCATATCTAAAGAGAGAGAGGCTATGGATCTGCAAAAGATTGAAGTAATTTTGCAAAATCTGAAAGCTTTGAGGGAATTCTTGGGATTGATCGGATATTATAGAAGATTTGTTGGTAAATATGGCCATATAGCCTGCGCTTTAATTGAAATGTTGAAAAAAGTAATTTGAATTGGACAGAACCCCAGTTTTGGAAATGCTGGATTTTTCTGGACCTATCTTAATAAAGTGTGATGCTTCGAGCAAGGGAATAGGGGCTGTCTTTACTCAATGCGAAAGACTGATTTCCTTTTTTGGTTTAAGGCCTTAGCTGAAACTTTCCTCTCTAAATCTATTTATGAAAACGAGTTTATGGTTTTGATTATGGCAATTCAACAATGGAGTCCGTATTTGTTGGGGGCAGAAGTTCACTGTTTTAATTGATAAAAAGAGTTTGAGATATTTGTTGGAGAAAAGGATTACAACACAAAATCAGCTGAATTGGTTGGCCAAATTATTTGGGTATGAGCTTAAAATTGTGTTCAAGATGGAAGCTTCTAATATAGTGGTAGATGCTCTTTCTAGAAGAGATGAAGACATAGAATTGTAGGGTATTACAAGAACCTACTAGCAAGATTTTCATGAGATGGTGGAAGAGGTAAAAAAAGATTCAATTTTAGCAAAGATCATCAAGGAGTTAAAACTTGATTCTGATTGTCACCAACATTATAATCGAGCAAGACATTCTAAGTGGAGGTTGGTCTCATCATCTAATTCATTATCTATTCTTAAATTAGTACATGAACAACATGCAACTCCTTTTGGAGGTCACTCAGGAATTTGCAGGACATTCAATCATTTTATGGTTGGGTTGGGAAAATGTCACCAAATTTGTGGCAAAATGTCAAGTGTGTTAGAGGAGTAAATATCAAGCATCTTCTACAACGAGCTTGTAACAACCTTTATGTATCCCAAATGCAATTTGGGAAGAGATTAGAATGGATTTTGTCATGGCACCTCCTAAATGAAAAAGGATTTGATGTGATTCTTGTAGTGGACAAATTAAGCTATTATGAACATTTTAGTTTACTCAAACACCCATATTCTGCAAAAGGGATTTCTGAGATATTTGTAAGAGAATAAGACTTCATCGGATACCTGTTTCCATTGCCAATGATAGAGATCCCACTTTTATGAGTCTCTTTTGGAAGGAGATATTCAAGTTGCAGGGTACATTTTTATACATGAGTACAACATTCGGGAATCAGGTGGGCAAATGAAAGTTTTAAACAAAGAGGCAGAAAACCCTCTAAGATGATTTCGTTTAGAATAACCTAAAAGTTGGGTTGAGTTTATTCCATGGGCTAAAAGTTGGTATTCTTAGAAAGTGGATTTTAAACCTAACCAAATCTTATAAAACTTGCTTGTAGGTTGAGATTTGCACTTATTTGTACCTTATAATTTGGCTGTATCTCTAGTTGATGTAGAATTTCCAATACACCCTTCACATTAAGGACTGGACATTTCAAGTGTAAAACTAGATATTTGTGAGTGATCCAATAGCAGCTTAATAACAAGTGGTAAGATAAACCCAACAAACCTCACTAGGATATACTTCAATACCATACTAGAAAATAGACTTTAAGTCTAACTCAACCTCACAAAACTGACTTGTAAGATGAGGTTTGTACTCACTTATATAATTTAGTCATATCTCTAGTTGATGTAAAATCTCCAATAGGTATAATACTAGTTTTCAAGGGGTAGCACACAACACATCTTTGGAGGTTGTTTATAGGAGACGTCCACCTTCTTTGGCTAAGTTTTGTCCTAGGCAAAGCCGTGGTGGAAGTTGTTGCTCAAGATTTAACTGACGTGATGAAGCTTTGGAGCTGCAAAAATATTTCGTGTGCAGAGAGCACAAAATCAATATGGCACATTATGCTAATAGGCACAGGAAGATAACTCTGATTGAACCAGAGGATTGGGTATATTTGAAGACTAGGCTTCATATACGTACTACCATGGTTACTAGACTCCATCCTAAACTAGCAGCTAGATATTACAGATCTTATTTGGTTCATCAACAAATTGGAGCAGTCACATTGAAGCTACAACTACCTAAACAGAAGCTACAACCTTCTTTGGTTTTTCAACTTCAGGAAACTACAGGGAATCATCTAGTGGAATCAGAATTGCCAGCAGATTTATAGGGGGAGTTCAACAATTCAACCTCTTTGGTCATTGGATAATCGAATAGTTAAGACTGGAGAGGTAACTCAACGGGTGTTGGTGCAATGGCATGACAAACCTCCAGAAGAAACTACTTGGGAAGATCTTTCAAATTTCGGTATTTAGTTTCCAGATCTTTCAAACAAGTGAGAACGACCTTTACATGTCTACTATAGAAGAAGAAAGAGTAAAAAGGGGTTAAATTGTAATTAGTTGTAATCAGGTAGTTACTATGCGGTCTTGCCTAATAAATAGGTCCTCCATTGTAGTGTGCCTTTTTCAGTTTCTGTTTTAACATTAATGTAACTAGGATTTTCTAGTGAAAAGGAGAGTGCTCCTTTAAGGGTAATTTTGTTTACCCTAGTGTGTGTTTCTGTAAGTGTTGTGAAGGAATACAAACTGTTTCTGTTACTCTATTTTTGATAGGAAGCTAAAGATAAGCTAGTGTAAAATACCTTAAAGCTACCTTTAAAGCTAATTTTAAAGCTAAAGAGAAGCTAAAAGATAAAATTCATATTCTTTATTGATGTTTGATAGCTAAAAAAAATACACTTATATAGCCTTAAGAATACCAACAAGTAATTGAAGACCCTGCAATTGTCATCATCTCATTTTCGGGAATTAAAATATAAAGTAAAATTTAAAATAATAAAATAATATCTAAATCATGTAAACTATAAAGTATCCATTTGGGCCTAGAAAGTCCCATCTATAAATTACTTTCTTCCTTTGCCTGCAATCTATTATTTCTTTTTACCTTTGGCCTTTGGTAGAAAGATAGAAGCACTGTTGCATTTGTATGGAAATTTACTTTCAATGCTGAAACTGTCGATACATTGTTTACACTTGTAATACATTTTAAGCAATTATATAATTAGATAATTTTGTCTAATAATGTATGCATCATCTTATTTTGAGGCATATTTGTGTAAAAAAGCTTAAGAGCTGGACCAAAAGCTGCCTAGATATAATAATTATGTAATGTTATAATAATTCTGTAAGAGAAAACATGATTCTTTTAGCTATGATGCAGTCAGGAATCTACTTGCTTGATTATTATTCTGTCACAACTAATGAACTTCAATTTCTTTATGTTTGTAATGGTTGTGTTATTTTATTTCATTTTTTTCATTGTTAATGGTTGTGTGTGGGCACAATTTTTCGGTAAATTTAGTTTTCTATCATCTTAACTGTTTCAGCGTAGAAGTGAGTAGAAGAGTGATACCTAAAATTGAGAAAACAAGTGGCTGATTGGGCTTGCCCAAAGATCTCTAGCAGTTCTTGTGTGTTAATTTTAGAAGGTTTGGCACCAGCAGAGATGCTACAAGGCTTTTGACACTCCTCAGATTGCAATTATTTGATGTATCTGCTTGGAAAGAAATGCTAGAATCTCTATATGGGATTAGTAACCTTGAGTTCGTTTGGATCCAATCAGTTCACCTAGTTTCTTTGAAGCATTCTGCTATTGGTCTTCTTTGGTGAGCCAGGGAGCCAGGGTTGTCTTTATTAGAATAGAAACATTGACTTGTTGTATTACATGTTTCTCGTTCTTAGTTAATTTTTTTTCCTTCTATTTTTGTTATAGTTATTGAGGATTCATTATCCTTTCACTTTTGTATCTTCTTTCTCTTTAATAAATTCTCATATAAAAATTAATTTACATGATATATATGTATCTGAAATATATTCCCGTCAACTGAGTACATGCTAAATTAGCCCAAAATTAAGGAGATAATACGTTAATAATCAAAACTCGTAGCCTAGAGACACAATACTAGCAATAAAAGGCATAATTATCAAGCCAATAATAACGACAGACTGTGAGGCTGAGGTGCTGTGTTTGGTTGTTGTAGATGAGATGATGGTTTGTTAACCATAGCAACCATGATGGCTGTTATAGCTTGATAGTGGGGAGGATGTTTTTTCTTTCTGCATGACTTGGGTTTTTATGCAGTATGAATTAAGATTCCTTTCTGATTGTCATATGAATAAAATCTAGTTTTATAAGTGTTTAATAGATTTTGTACCACCCAATAGTGGGCTTGTTTTTCTAGTTTCCCTTTGCTTGTAGTTAGTTTGAATCCTAACTTTCTTTACATTGTTCATTTCACTCGTATTTTTTTAATGCATTAGGAGTGTTTGCATATCCTACATGGCGTAGTTACTGAATTATACCAAGTGAAACACTGATGTAGAATCTTGCTGTTTAGCAGTTGTGGCTTCATGTTTGTCTAAGAATTAATTATTTTAATTGCGCTTTTTAACTATGATAAGTAAGCTGCATATTATTTAGGATGTTCCATTTTCCTTTTCGGTTTATACTAGGGTGAAACGTGTAATGTGAGAGTGGTTGGATGATATACAGGCTTTGTTGCATATTGAAGTCGTATTTTATGTTGGAAATTTAATGTGAGCATTGTATCCCTCCCCTTCCCAGTAGTGGCCATACCTTTCATGTCGGATACATTCTTAGGCTCTTTGTACTGTTTACTAGGTTAGCTATAACAATACAAAGCAAAGATTTATCTTGCTGCGGAGCTACCTTAGAATTTCTTTCATATAAGTGGGTTTTTCCTGTTTTAAATGTTTTTTCCATAGATGTAAACTTGTGCTTTAGTATTAAACCTTTTCCTAACAGTGCACAGACTTAACTGGCATTCAGACGTTTCTATCAAAAAATTCCATGGTGACCTTAATTCTGTGTCAAACTTTCTTAAATTTTATATGTTCTTTTAACTTCACTTTTATCAACTGTTATTTTCAAGTGTCAAGTTGAAGTAATTTAAAAACTGTCAATGTTACAGGTTACGTGCAGAAGATAACAGCTCGCAAGGATATTGATGTGATGGAGAATTTGGATAATGGAAAACCACCATGACGGTTGATGGTCCTCCGGGCCTCCTCGTCTTTTGTTCTTTTATTCTCTTTCTCCACCCCGGGAACTTGTGCTTCATTTATCTTGATGAGTTATATTCTTCCACAATAGTTCCTGAAAATATTATGTAAAGGAACATTGTTACGATTAGATTTGGTAAAGGTTGTACCCTCTAGAAAACTGACTTGAAAAGAAGGTCCCCACAAAAGAAGATAGGAAACACTTGTATCCTTTTGAGAAGAATATATTCTTTTCCATAAAAATGCTTATCTTTTGGTGCACACCATTCTTTTCATACCCTAAATTTTTGTTTAGCATCTCAAGTTTCGTACTGATGAGGAATTACCGATGGCCCTAGATTTTCATGTCGCAGCCTCGTCCATTTCTCGCTAGTATAAAAGGCCACAATAGCATTTTTTTTGTGCCAAACGAAATCAATAGCAGCATAAAATGTCAAGAACAAGTTTTCTTGATTTCCAATACAACCTGTCAAGAAAAAAATACTTAAGAAAGCCATCACGTCTGTTCTCCGGAGACAGGCAGAACTCTGGGCTGACGGGTGTATTTCTTCAGCCTAACGCTGATGAGATGAAGCGAGTGTTTGACAAATTTGATTCCAATAAAGATGGGAAAATTTCTCAACAGGAGTACAGAGTCACCATGAAGGCTCTAGGCATGGAGGACTCGGTTCATGAAGTGCCAAATATATTCAAGGTGGTTGATTTGGATGGAGATGGATTCATCAACTTCAAAGAGTTTATGGAGGCTCAGAACAAGGGTGGTGGGGTCAGGGCGATGGATATAACTAGTGCCTTTCGGACGTTTGATAGGAATGGTGATGGGAAAATAAGTGCAGAAGAAATTAAAGAAATGCTAGGAAGGCTGGGAGAAAGGTGCAGCCTCGAGGACTGCCGCCGAATGGTGAGAGCTGTGGACACTGACGGAGATGGCATGGTTGACATGGACGAGTTCACCACCATGATGACATATACCCTCAGACATGTTTGAATGTTCCTGCAATGAAAGTCATGTGTTGTATTTTAAAATCACTCGAACCAAACAACTATACTGTTTGTAATGAATAATGTTAATATCTCATAATGTAAAATCTTTCCACTTTTTAATTTCTTCTTCAAAATTTGTGGAATTGATGAAAAATTTTAAAAGATTTAAAATACTTGAAGTCTATATATACATATATATATATATATATATATATATATATATATATATATATATATATATATATATATATAAAATATATATAAAAAAAATTATATATATATATATATATATATATATATATATATATATATATATATATATATATATATATATATATATATATATAAATTATGTATACACAATCAATTATATATACATCGATACTATTTCTCACGAAAATACAATTATGTTTTTGTACATACTCAGTTAAAAATACAGAACAAATTTACACGTTTGCTTTTTGCATTTAAAAGCAATAATGTATTTTGTGGACTTCGCACTTTTTTTCTTTTTGGTAGTTGTATTATTTAAACGCTTCGCGACAACGAATTTTTTTTAAACTCTATCTTGTCTTCATTTTCCTTCTCCTCTTTGTTATTTGTAGTGAAGAAAAACATATCGATGAAGTGAATGAGAATGAAAGAGAAGAGTTGAAAAGTATAGGGCAAAGAGACTGTATGTTTTTCTGGAAGGGTGGAAAGGAAAGAAATCTTAGGATTTTAATAAACAATGTGGGACTCACAATATTATTTTAAACTCATGCTTTCCTATTTTAAATATGTTAAAGGTGATATTATTTAAATTAATTATCGTATTTAAATTATTGTCTATTTTAGAATTTAAAGTTTGGTATACAGTTCTGTTCTTAAAAAATATCTTAAAGAATTAATATATATATATATATATATATATATATATATATATATATATATATATATTTAAACTGATCTTAATCTTAAAAATTATTAAAATACTTAATTAAGAATTAAATAATATTGTAATTTTATAAAATTCTATAATTACTATCTTTAAACATATTTTATTATTAACTCTGATGTCATACAACATTATAGTTAAGTATGATCTTAAAATAAGTTACAATGAAAATAAGTTACAATGTTAATGAGTCCTAATGAATTATCTCTTTCAATGTTAAATAATCAATTATGCTATCGGTAAAACCAGAATTAGAATTAAAAGTGATTTGAAATTATTTGGATTAGAAGTACCAGTGATTTGAAATTATTTCATAAAACAGTATAAGGTTAATTTGATAATGTTATTTGAAAGCTTATTTATTTTCTATTTTTGTTTTCAAACAAATTTCCATTCTATTTTCTTTTCTATTTCCTTTCAATCAAACTATTTTTATTTTTAGTATATTTTTCACTTATTTTCCTTCTTTTCTCTTATCATCACTTTTCACCAACCAACTTATCTCTCGTCTAAGTCATATTGATACAAGATCTTGCCTGCAAGATATGAGAAATGGAATCCAGGAAGAAAAAGGATGATATTTAAAAAACGAATAGAATATTTTGGGAGAGGTTTAATAAAATAAGTTCTTCAGCCTCGCTGTAATTTTAGTTGAATAACATTCGGAAAGGCGTATTCATAAAAAATAAAAATAAAAATACGCTTGTGTCTATACATTGAAGATAGGTTTCGAAACATATTTCAAAACCAAACTTCATGTTTTATGGATAAGATACAGATTCAATACTTCGATATGTATAATCTTTAAAAATATAAAATACGGATACAAATTTATATATAACATTGACGTAAGATAATAAAGACGGATACAGATTTATATATAATATTGTTATAAATTATATAGATTAACGACCTAATATAAATAAATTTAACTAAATATAACAAAAAATAAATTTAATTTATTTATCTAAAATTAAAAAAATTAAAAAAATATATAATCTAAATATTATTGATTATATATAAAACTTGTTTACTGTCATAGAAATTTATACGGTAACTTTATAACTTTTTAAAACATTATTATAGTAATTAATTTTAAAATTATATTAAAACAATCTTCAAATGGTTAAATACCAAGAAAAAAAATGTCATTTAAATTGTGTCCGAGCTTCATGGATTGATACAGTTAATTATTGTTAAGTCACGGGAACCAAAAAAATATATACACCCAAAACCATGAGGGCGAATTTTGTAGACACAGAATAATTAAGTGAATATCAGAACACGAAGCAAACACAGTCTAAATCATTGCATATTACACATTTCATGTTCTATCCTAGTAGTGTAAGGGGATAGAAAATCATATATCCATGCTACTGTATGGTTTCAAGTAAAGATTCTTTCACCAGTAATCCCCACAAGAGCATTTTCCATCCTTGAAATGATGAAACCTTTTGTTATCTCTGACAATTAATTCCCTCCCAACAATCCTGGACATGATCTTGATGGCATTGTGGCAGTCACCACAGACACGAAGGTTCTTGATGATTCTAAGAGGTGTTCTTGGTGGAGTACTGATAAGGCCATAGGCAATTGCTAGACGTTCACTGTGGTAGAGCAGCGCTTGCTCCTTTGCTTCTTGATCAATGTCATGAAGAACATATCTTGTATCAGGCACATATCCCGCATCTTTCATCCCATTCAAGGCCTTCAACTTTTCATCATCCTTGTAAAGAGTAGGATTCTTATACTCAATAATTCTGTTCCTGCCATCAAGCATGCTAATTGCAGTATACTTCTTCGGAGGTGGCGTGGGGATTTTATTCACAACAGCCTTTGATGGCTCAAGACTAACCATCAACTCTTCAGTATAGTCTTCAAGATCAACATCTCCATGAACACGAGCATAATGCTTCAGTTTCTCCCATACGGTTACAGTGGGCTCAAACGGCAATTTGTCAATAAACTCCTCAGCTTCCTTGAGATACGCAGATTGTCCCAGAACATCCAAAAGCCCCATGTAGTGCTCCAACCCAGGCTCTATTCCAAACTTGCTTTTCATAGACTCAAAATGTAGGTAAGCATCCTCCACAGCCTCTGCACTGGCACAAGCTGACAACACTACAACCATAGTCTCTGAAGCGATCTCCAAACCCAGCTCATTCATCTGCTCAAACAGCTGCAGGGCCTCATCTCCATTGGTGTTATTTGCGTAGCCCCGCATCATCAAGAGCCAAGAATCCATATCCCTGTTGGGCATATGATCGAACACCCTACGTGCATCAGTCATGCTTTTACAATTCCCATACATTTCAATCACCTTGTTGTTCAGCTTGAGTTCACTCCTAAAAGAAGATTGTAGAAAGTGGTCATGGGCCTTCTTAGCATCCTCAAGGGACTTGGATTGGCCACACAAGTCAAACAGAAGATCAAAGCAACCAGCATCAGCTTTGACCCCTTTGTCCATCAACTCTATTGCTTCTTTAACTTTCCCCTCTTTGCACAAAAATATCAAATCAGTGATTGTAGGAGGTGGTGGTGGAGGAGCACGGGAGGCTTGTCCTTGACTAGAAGTTTGATTGTTGTTGAGGTGGTTACTAGGGTTTTGGAATTGGCTAGGGTTTGGGAACCCCTGAGTCCTAGGGTTCCACTGGTTGTTGGAGGCTGCAGGGTTTTGATTGTTCCATCGATTGGGGGAAGGGGATGGGCGAAAGTTGGGATTTTGAGAAGTGGGTGTTTGAAAATTGGGGTTTTGAGGGGTTGGGGACTGAGGATTCCACTGATTATGGTTTCGGCCATGTTCTGGAAATGGAGGAGGCACATTGTGCAGACGAGGCTGATGGTTATTACGAGGAAATTGATTGGTCTCTGGATTTAAATGTTGAGGCTGATGCTGTTGCCATTGTTGAGGCTGAAAGTGTGTGGGATCAGAAGGTGATTGTGGCTGGTTTTGGTGGGAAGGGAATCTTTGATAGTTGTGTGGAAGTGCAGAGGTGCTGAGAGATTTGGTAGTTAGGGTTTGGGTGTAGTGGTTGCCATGGAAAAGGTGTGTCCGAAGCTTGAAGGAGGAAGAAAGCATTGTTGAACGCGCACGCTGAATCAATGGGAACGTCGCCATTAGTGAGGGAAGAAGTTGCAGAAGCAGCTAGGGTCTTGGAGGGGACTCATGCGTGGTTTTGTTCATCGGAGGAATAGTTCTTTCACTGCTCCTTTTGCTTTTGGGCCCTGGGCTCATAATCTGGGTCAAGATCATGGATCAATGCATATTTTATTTACTGAATTTAATACCAATAAGAAAAGAAAAAAAAATATTTTGCTATTTGACTTAAATTTGCATATATAAGTTAATTTTAACTTTTTCTAATAAATTTTTATTTTTTGTTTTAAAAATAATTTAGAAAATATTTTGAATAGTTAAATAAAGTATTTTAAATCGTGATTTAATGAAAAAAATTAAAAATTATCAAGGATGAAAATTTTGAAAAAGAAATTATTAGAAACTAAAAATAGATCCAATAATTTTCAATGAACTTCTGTTTTTTTAAGTCTAGTGTCTTCAATAAAAATAACCGAGATACTAAAAAAATATTGAGATTTATGTTATATTTGATCCATAAATAGATGAGAAAGAAAAAGAAATTCTGTTGTATCCAAAGTTATCCACTCTGATTGAAGATGAATAATGATAAATTGTAGCGTTTCATAGTTTTTTCACAAAAAGTGAGAAGAAAAAAACAAAAAATAAATAGCATTATGCTGTTGCGTAAAATAATAGGTTATCTTTATATATATATATATATATATATAATTTAAAAAATATACCATTGTTAATATTCATCTTTATTTCAATTTATTACTTTTCACTTTTTTTGACTAAATGCTAGAAAAAAATTATTACAATATTTAATTGATATCATATAAATTAACGTGTTTTAAAGTATCATACAACATGAGATAAAATATATCTTTGTATAATATGAGCTTGAAATTGAGCACCTTTTTAATATTCTAGTAAAAAAATACCAAAAATATTCAGAATTTGTACTAGCATCTTCTTGTTTATATATTTTAAAATTTAATAATTATTTTGTAGTAGTTAAATATGTTCCTTTATGTGAGCAGATCATGTTTTAATTTGTGTCTATAGTTTAAGTTTAGTCTATATGTAAACAATTTTCTCATACTAGGTGGATTAGTTATTCTATATAAAATTGGATTTAGTCCATCTAAGTAAGTTAACATGAATAATCATATCTTTGACATCTCTTAGCTTCAAGTTAGTTATGGAAACAAGGTTTAGAAAATTTTTAATTGAAATCATTTTGGTCTTTTAAGTTTACGTGGATAAGGATTTATATTTTTAAGTTTACGTGGATAAGGATTTATATAATCAAGGACTTAAATATCAATATATTTGGAAAAATGAAATCATTTCGTAATATTGTGTAATGATTTACAAGAAAACTTTCATTATTGTATGGGTGATGATGAGATTGACTATGCTTAAGATATCACTTATCAACAACATGAATTATTAAGCAAAAGATTTGCATAGTTATTTTGAAAAATATTATTTCTTCCACTAATAACAAATAAGTTTAGGGAAAAATTTTAAAAATGAAGGTAGATCTTATGCATCACAAATGTGTATGGAGAAAATAATCATCCTCGACACTAATTATCATTGAATTAGATAATAGTTGTAAAACAATTGTTGATGATCACCTTTTTGTTATAGTTATTGTGACAAACTAGTGATGAGTGACTACTCAGAGTCAATCAAGCAAGAACACTTTGATGGAATAGGAAAATATTTTTAGGACTTCACTTTTCTACACTCACCCCACAATCAAGCTCATAATCTATTAGATGTTGGTATGTAATTGCTAAACTATCACATGTGGATACCTTACCTGCAAAGGTATTTAAAATGTTTCAAGTAAGGTAACAACTACTGTAGTTGAAGTGAAAAAGGCTAAAAAAAATCTAAGAAAAAGTTGTTGAAAAGCGTAATTGAGTCGAGAGAAAGAGATTAAGTGCCTAACGGGTGATCTAAAAGTTATATCTCTTAGTTCCTTAAATCAATTGATCTTAGGTGTACCCAAAAATGAATTTGATAAAATGTGTATGAAACGAAAATTGTTATTGGATAATGAAAGAGAACAAATGTCTATAAACATGTCTAGTTAAAATTCCTAAAGGAAAAAGCCTGATGTGAGCATGGAAAATAAAGCAATGATCTATCAGTTATAAGAAGATCAGGATAACTATCAAAGGAGGATTACTAGAAGAATGACAAAGATATTGAAGAGAATAATGAATCTATTTGTATACATAAGATCCTACCTTGTTTAAGTTTAATAAAAATAAACAATTTTAATTTTCTTAGAATTTTTAGAAGTTAAAGTCACCGTGTAGCTACAAGGATAAGGACAATAAGAATAAGGGTATTTGGAGTTTTTGGACACACCCTAAATTTAGAATCAAACACCCAAAACTTAACATAAAATTTTGAGTCACCAATTCTTTAAATAGGTGGTTGCTCTTTGTAAAATAAAAATTTGAAGAAATCAATAGAAGTTAGCCTTAGAACTATTTGGCTAACAATTTTCTCTCTTATGAGGTACAAAACTCCTTCTTTCAATCTTATATTGAATCTCTTACATTCAAGAGGCGGTTTTTATTTACACCAATATTGATTTATCAAGTTGTGTTTGTCATCTTCAAATCATGCCCATGTTTTGATTTCTTTAGTTACTTTTATTATTAATGTTTGAGTCTTGGAACTAAGAAAATAGCTTTCACACCCACTTTTGTTCATGAGATTTGGTGTTTAATTTCTTCTTAATTCTTACATTCTCTTGTGTTTCTCCTTCAATTCTACAAATATTATTTGTCTAATCTTTCATTCTCATGGTTTATTTTTATTCATTCCATGTTTTGTTAAAAAGTGTTTTTTGTTTCTTCATTCAAGTGTTTTTCATAGATGTATATGATCGAGTTGGTATAATCTTATTTTAAATCATTCAAAAATAATCTATAAAGTGATACTTTTTTATCATTTGATATTGGTTAATAGACTTAGTTTGATGAATCCTAAATTAGAAAATCTATTTATGGGTTCCACCAAAACTTAGGTAAAAAGCATGAGGTAGGAAAAAAGCCTGAGGTAGGAAAAATAGTACATTGTTTACTATTTAGGCTAATACATTAACTATGATAAAATTGAAGGTTTTCGTATTCTAAGTTCATAGGATGGTGATCTTTGCTTTTAAGATTTCTATCTGAAAAGCTCTTTTACTCACAACTTGGTTGTAATACGGTTTAACCAGTTTACCAAATAACTTGTTTAAAAATTTGATTTGGTTGGGCAAGTTCTAAAACTAAGTCGACAAACCAAAATTTGTTAGCATCATCCAAATGCCTATTAAGTCCCTTCAAAACGGCTTTATTTGCTACCTCAATCTGACATTGTAGGTGTTTGACTAAAGTAAGCACAAGTTTAATGCCCATGTCAATTCACATTTTTTGTGCTTTCCAACTTGTGAATTGAGTACCATTGCTATTGATAATGTTTTGAGGAACTCCGTATATATAAAATTGCTATTGATAATTTTGTCACCATATATGGGATGGTGACAATATTAAGGATATTTATGTTAAATTGTGTCTTAATTTCTCAAATCAATGTGTCATATACCTTTTGTTAAATTTTATAAGAAAAAGAGTATAATCACAAGATTAGTGAAAGAGAAGTATCTATAACTATACATATAAACATGCTAATGAAGCATTTATGAGTGATGAAACTAGGAAAATTAGTGTAAGTTCAATTATAATAAAGTATATTGTTGTCAACCACAATTGACATTATCTTAATTAGTTGCCTTTTGTGTTTCTTATAGGAAAACTTCCAAGCATGAGTCAACTTTGATAAACACTTTTAGTCACCTTAGGTTTTTAAAAATTCTAAGTTTCACCTTACTATAGTATAATATCAACTTAGGTCAATATTCAAGAAAACTAAATTCTATTAGCCAATTCTTTTTCTTTGTCAACAAATATGAATATGATTATATGATACGCTAAAAACAAAAATATAACAGAACAAAAAAATTAACTATGAGAAATGAAAAGGATGGATCTAATCCTAACATATGTTGTGGAATGCAAATATTGAACTAATGGATTGTAACATAAATGAACAATACTCTAATAGAAATGATAAGAACAAATATATTATAAATGCAATTGAACTAATGAAACAAAATCAAGTGTAATATGTAATTTAACTATGAGAAATGAAAAGGAAGGATCTAATCCTAACATATGTTGTGGAATGCAAATATTGAACTAATGGATTTTACGGAAATGAACAGTACTCTAATAGAAATGATAAGAACAAATATATTGTAAATGCAATTAAACTAATGAAACAAAATCAAGTGTAATATGTAATTTAACTAATGAAACAAAATCAAGTGTAATATGTAATTTAATCAAAGAAGTATTTATGATAAATTATAAAAAAAATGATGAACATGAAAAATTATAATTAAAAATTATTATTTAAATTTCTGTTGTATGCAATTATATGAGTATGTAAGACAGTATAACGTTATTCTAGTTTGAAGGTATAGACTTATTTTAGTTTGGAGTGGTAGAATTCATTATTTCAATTGAGGTTAATTTCAATTATAAATGTCAAAATTGAAAAATATTTGCCTTTATTTTTTTTATTTTTTTTATTTCTTTAGTATTTTTTAATTATTGATTATTATAGTAACTCAAACTTAATTAATTTTTTCAGATGAGTAAAAATTTGTGTTTGGTTTATTCGGAAAAAGAGTATAATGTTTAAGTTTGATTTGTTTATAAGACTTTTGTCCTTCTTTTTTCCTTTATGAATTTTCTTCTAAAAGTATTTAGAAGTTCAATAATTTAATATTTAATAAACATTTTAATATTAGAAATTAATGAAGTAAAAATAAGAATTATAAATTTATTAGAACGTGAGAATTAGTTAATGACTTTCTTTCTGAATAAAATTTACATATTATTAAATACAAAGTTTTTTTTTCCATAAAAATAAAATCAAATAGATATATGTTTAGCAGTTCTTAGTGTGTTGATAAGCTTATAAAAAATTCTTAGTTTTCGTCTACATAGTCTAATCTAAAATTAAACTTAACAAAATGTATTTATTTAATAACCAAACAAACTATATTATACTCTAAATAATTTAGAAATGATTAATTCATTTAGATAACTAATCTTGTATATTGTCTAAGTTTGTATATATAATTTTTGATAGCATGACACTATCAAGTCTTTATGGTGTAGACTAAAGCTGGTTAGTTCAAGTGATAAAAAGTCTACTTTCTCTTAAGAAAATTGTTTAGTTTATATATTATAGAAAGAAAAAAAAGATATAGACAGGTGGAAAATTTTATCTTCGACTCCGGTCATCTCGAATTATAAATATTAAACCGTTAGAAAAGTAAAATCTTCCTTGCAGAGTATACATTACTGAAATTATACTGAATCAGATAGCTTCCATGTCCTCTAATAATCAGATAGCAAGTGTTAATTAATAATATTGATTGTTAGGTAACATATAAAACTTCATTATATTTATTATTTATTTTTATCTCTCTCCTTCTTTTTCTTTCTTTTAACTGATCCATTTTAACTTTTATTTATTTTTAATTTTTTTATAGCCTAACCTTTGAGAGTAAAATAGTTTTTGGATTGACAGATAAGACTAGGTTGTAACAGATAAAGCCTGATAACTGCAGGTTTGATTTGGCACAATTTTCCATTTCTTTGGTATAATAAAAGCACTCAAACCAACATCTCAAATACACAAAACACTCAAATCAACCAGCAAAGAGAATATAAACAGCAAGTAGTTGAAATTAACAGCACCAACTACTCTGAGGGTTGCCACAAAAAGCTCCTAAAGAGGTTTCACTTTTCATCTTGTCATAGACTGTGACATTGGTGATATTGTAGCTCCTTGCCCTTGCCTTTGCCTTTGCCTGTTGGCTTCCCAACCTATATTTCAATTCATTGCCCCCACAAAAGTTAGTTTCATCTATCACTTCAAATCACAAAGGAGTGCTAAGACCATAAAGGTGAAGTTTTATGCTTCAGTATATTATGAAATTTAAATTCATTAGTAGTATGAAATATGACGGTTGTCAAAATAATACATTTACAAGACCCTGAAAAATAGCAATAAATTACTCTAGCTCAAAATAAGATCAATAGGAGAAAGATGACAAAGATTATATGAAGACAGTTTGACCAATAGATTAGTTCCAATCAGGAATAATAAGTTCAACTGTCAGCAAAAGAAACATGTAATTTTGCAGCCCTCCAATCAGATTCAATGAAAGTATAGTATCTTAATATTGGAGATGAAGTTTGTCCCTTTGAAATTTCCTACTATTATCAAACTCATAATTCTTATAGGACAAGTATTCAAAACTCTCTATTCAGCAGCAAACCCATATGGTGTCTGATATAACTCACTAATATTCTTACCCTCAATACATCAAAATCAAATTTTGAAAAAAGTATGAACATGAGATAAACAAATAAGATTAAGACAACATAGATCCTAAAGATGGCATTACCTATGCTCAAGTCAAATCCACGGTTTCTAAGTTCTCTATACTCCTGACATAGAGCACAGGTTTCACAACAGAAATGAACTAAGCAATCCATACATGGAGCTTCTGGCAACTCATATTGTGCCCTCATTTTGGACCTATAATAGCATGAGTACAAGCATGCAAGCCCGCTCAGAGCTAGTAGCGTCCCATAAATAGTCCCATTACAAGTGCAAGCTGCATATATCAAAGAAAAACACAAGAAAAATAGTAGCAAATAGCAATCATCTCGATCATATTGTACTCATGAATGCAGTTTTTAATCAAAACTTACTTCTATCGCCTTTATCTATTATTTCTGCTATCAATCCGAATGTAACACAAGGGCAGAAGCAAGTGACCAAACCTTAGACAATAAAAACCATACTATGTCAACTGCTTGATAAAGAAAAAACATAATGAATCCACAACATGGTTCTTGGTCTTACAGTTTCCAGGATCATCAAGACAACGGCAAAGACCAGTTGACCATCTTTGTGTCCTGATCATAGGACCCCTAACACTGTTGCTGTTGTAGGGAGGAGCATAAGGTGGTATCTGTGGAGGGCCATAGGTTGGAGGCACCACCACTGGTACAATATAGCCTGGATGGTGGTTCTGATGAGCTACATATGCTTCATCATGTTCATCTACTGCAGGATACATTTTTCTCAGACTTAGTCACAGCAATGGCCCGCTAAGCAAGCAAAATTTTTCTGGCTTATCTTTGTATATATATAAATGGGAGGAACTTAGTTTAAAGAGGAGACTCCTCATTTTAATTAGTAGCTATTTGGGAAATAGTTTTTCATTGTGATTATTTTAATGATGAGAAGTTGCAAAGAAAAGTACCAACTTGTAATGAGCATTTGAATATCAGCATAAATAATTGGACTTGGTAAGGTAGTTGTTTCCTCGAAAATCTTAGTGCAAAGGATAGGAAGAGAAGACAATTTATGATCACATGATACGTTTTTGATACAAGTGTGAATCCAGAATAGTTTATTATTTGCAATGATGCAAGCTGAAAATTTAGCACTGATGATTTCTTGGCACTCGTAAGATGCGGATCAAAAACCGATTGCAAGACAAGGATGCTGATTTAAAATAAATAACAAGTCAATGCATTAAAAGTTATCTAACAACCAAAAATGTTACAATATGTGCAACAACCGAAAATTATAATATGTGGAAGTAGACAATTAAAAAGAAAAGAACAAATTAAAAACTAGGATATTTTGTTGAGAGTGGGATTTGAACCCACGCCCTTTCGGACCAGAACCTTAATCTGGCGCCTTAGACCAACTCGGCCATCTCAACTTCTTGCAATGTAAACACCATTTCTTAAATTTATAAATTAAAAGTGACTTGAAACCTTAATAAGCTTTTTCATTAAATTATAATTGTTGTTGAAACCCATATACTGTAAAAGTTTCAAACCAAGAGATATATTCAATTAGATTTTAAGATATTTTTTCCACAAAAATATTATCTTATTCAATCAAGAACTTTAAACATTATAAATAAAATTATGAACTAATCAAAGATTAACAAGTTTTTGTTTAGAAAGAACAACATTTAATGATATTAAATTGATATAAAAAAGAAGAATCATATATCAAAATTATACAAGTTTTCATTTTATTAATTGAATTTTCATAAATTTTACAGGACTTTTCATTTTGTAGGTATAAATGTCATCTTCATTAAACAATCTCACTCAAATGTATGAGATTGTTTTTCTTACTTTTGTTTAATTTTTTTCTCAATCTTAATAGTCATATCATCAGAATTTGTTGTTTGGAAAAATAATCCTAAATGATTTTTTAAATTTCCTAAGTTTGATGTGTCTAAATTTTGAAAATCAAACGTTTTACAAATATAATCAATCACTGTTAAAAAAGATTTTGTGAATCAAACTTTTTATAAATATAAGGAATTACTATTAGAAAAATTAATGACAGTGACACACTTTCAAGCTCAAACTTTTTTTTATTGGTTGCAAGTGACTTTGTTTCTCTTAATCTTTTAAGTATGCATTGGAAATTATTTGCTTCTTTTTCGTCAAGTATGCCTAAAATACTTATTTTCTCAGGGCTCTTAACAGGACCACCTGGAACTGCAAAAACACTTCTATCCAAGGTCAGCTTATTTATCATCTGCATACCTTAAGACACTTCTTTTACAAATTTTATTTTGTAAAGTTCTTGCCTTTAGAACCTGAGCCTATTGGGCTCCTGCTTGCTTTATGAATTCCCACTTTTATAGACTTGCATGAAGCTTGTGGAAGTACATACTTATCTACTATTTGGGCTTTGGTTATCGTTTTGTAATTTAACTTTTTCAAACTTAGAATAGAAGATAAAAATAGGTTCAATCATTGTAAAAGAAAACTAAATGAACAAAGGTATGAAAGAAAGAGAAGTAGGGTCATTGAATTCAAACTTATAGCAACAATCTGAGTTTGATTGTAGTATAATATATCATTTTCAACCATTTTTGGAGAATACAATTAACAAATTAAACATTACTTTTATAGTATATTCAAAAGATGGAAGCTTGTGGAATAGTACAAGATTTCTCACTAGGATTGGGGAAGTTATGATTTGAAAGAATAGAAAGTTGAAGCAATAAAGTAAATTCAATTGAATAAGAGTAAACAATTGACTTAACTAACAGTGAACTAAAACTAATAAGCAAGGACGGTATATTGATTGAAACAACAAATGAAAACTATGAGAACAGTTAGTACTAAAATTGATTAATACTAAATTGATTTCTGAAACTGGAAAATTTGAATTAACTAAAAACAGCAAAACAGTAGCTAATTGTAATAATCTGAACAAAACATTAAAATTGAATTAGAGAAAATAATTAAGAACCGAAATTGAAATGAAACATAAACTAGAAATCGTATTGAACTAGATAAATTAAACTATACTAAAACTACATTAACCTAAAACAGAAAACTATAAGAACTTAATCAGAATTGAAATGAAAACTAGGAGCAAAGCCATTCATGATTAGTGCTCTTGGGTTTGGCGTGGCAGGTAAATTATCACAAAGCATTTTCTTGCAATGCTGTCATTCGTTTTACTTCAAGCTTTTAATGTGATCAAGAGGCACCCTATATGGCAACTTCAACTGATATCTATTAAAATCTGTTGGCTGTTTAACTCCTGTATGATAAAAGGTTCCCTTCAACATTTAAAATTCCTGGATTTAACTCTTCCTAGTTATAGTTTAGTAGTAATTTTATTAATATTTGTAATAATTAATAAATAAAATAAGAATAATAATAAATAATGAGATAATTAGAAGAATATAAAAATAATCTTGATAATTATAAATAATAAAAAAATATATATAATGTTATCCACGGATCAATATTAGTGGGTAATATAAACTTATACCTATGAAATAAATTCCGTGGGAAAATTACCCATCGATAAAAGTTGGTGGGAAATTTACCTATGATCTCTACTACCTACTAATTTTAATCCGTCAGTAATCCGTGGGTAATGTCTGATTATCTACTGATTTTGGTCATTACCTACAGATTTTGGCCACAGGTAAATCTAGTTTTTTTTGTAGTGAATATGTTACCTTGCTCTATTTATTTATTTATCCTCATTTGCAGCAGTTTCTGAAAAAAATTCAAGTCAAATATGTAACCACTTTGTATCATAAACCCTTTTCAATATTCTAATTAATTTATGTATCAAAATATTTATATTTATATCTGTAACATTAAACTTAAATTAAAAAAATAACCATTCTTTATTTTCAATTTCATTTACATTATTTTCTTACATTTAATTAATTAATCTATTTTAATTTCTGCTGAATAATTTCTTAAAATGTTTTCTTAAACAATTTCTTAAAAATAAAATAATACCTTAAATAACACATTGTCGTAATTACATATTTTGTAAATGTGGATCCTCTTCACTAAGAGTATTAGTTGTGTTACAACTCTCTTGAAGAGGAATTGAAATGATTTTGATTAAAGTAGATATTGTACAAGTAATCATCAATTGTCTTAAATTATTGATGACTGTAATTAATATTACAAAACATGTATATTATATTGAATTTTGTTTGTAATTTATGTTTTATGATTACATATTATTAAATTATATAATGTTTGAATGTTGCAAATGATATTTGATAATACACAACGTTGAATTATATCAAACTAAGTTGGATGATATTGTCTTACATAAGGATAATATTATTTATGTTTGTTTATACGTAGAAGAGTTGGATAGTCCTGTACATATGGATGAAGTATTTAAGCAAACTCATATTTGGAAGAATAACGGTGAATTCATTGACAAAGGATCAAGACGAATAGTCGTGAGTTAATTTGTTGTTATTTTTTTTTTTGTTTTAGTCATGTATTGTACATATGACATTAATTTCATGTATGATTAACGGGAAGAATTTGAGAAATAAATTGACTCAAGCTAGAACACAAGTTGCATCCTGTACATTACAATTTTCCTTGTAAATCTTGTAAAGAAAGACATATTAAGAACTGAAAGTTGACTTCTTGCTATAGGTGGTTATACCCTCACGTATCATGAACCTTTGGCTTTCTCTTATGACTCACAACATATTCTATAACTAAAACAACTTAGGGAAAACAATGACAAACATAGTCACCAATTGAAATCATTGGTTAATATTGTCCTTCCTTTCTTTCCACTTCATGCACAAAGTGAATTTGAACAACAAGTTGAACAAGAACAACCACAACAACAAGCATCTAGTCAACAACAAAATGAGCATCAACAACTACCCAACCAAATGAGCATGAACAATTTGGACATCAAGACGATTATGCAGAATATTAGGATCTTTAAGCTTTGGATCTTGGATTATGTTTCAAGTTTGTTTGGATTGTGAATCATATTTCAAGTTGGCTTCTTTTTTGAATTATGTTATCTTTTACTTAATTTATATTATAAGACTTCAACTATGTTATGTTTGAATTTGAAATTAAAGGTGGGTTTTATTTTATGTTATGTGTATTGGATGATGCTTGATTGTTGTATTTAATAGTATAGATTCAATACAATTGGTAATAGATTGTTGAATTTGGATATGTTGGATTAATTTATATGTTGAATTGTTGGATATATTGGATATCTTGAATGTGTTGAATGTTTCATACAAGTGTAAAACATTTAAAATTCGTTTAATGCTTAAATGAACATTTTGATGCATAGAGGATTGTCTATGGATTTAACCACAAACTAGTGTTGATGGATAATGTTACGTAGATATTACCCATGAACTGGAGTTGGTGGGTAATACCTACGTACTAGAGTTAGTGATACCTACAAACCACAGTTGGTGAGTAATACCCATGGTTCCAGGTACCAACGAATTCATCATCCGTAGGTAAATCACCTATGCTCAAATTACATATAATTTTTTTTTCTATTGATAATGCTGATTTACTTACAAATATTTGCTACTACTTACGAATTTCAATCGTAGGTAAAATTGTTTTTTTTTTATGGTGTTTGAATTTAGAATTAAATTTTATTAGTAAGTATTACCATTGACATTGAATTTCTAGATTAATACATTATTAGGTATTATAATTGAATTTGAGTTTTGATTTAGAACTCAGATATATTAGAACTGTTACATTGATATTAGAATTGAAATTATAATTGAAATTGAATTTGGATTTAAATTTGAATTGAAATTGGATTTGCAATTGTAATTTTATTTGAATTTGAAATTAAATTTCATCAGCAATGTTACCATTCAAATTACATTTCTTTTTCAAATTAGAATTTCAACTCGAATTGAAGTTCTTATAATTCAAAGTAGATTTTCATTTCAAATTGTAGTTTGACTTGAATTAATTAGGTGTTATACTAAAATCTATTTCAATTTGTAATTCAAAGTTTTGTTGTATAAAAATTTGATTTATGATACAATCCTGTCTCTAAGACCAAGAATAAAGAGTTTATAAGTCTTGATCAGGAGCTTATTAGAAGTTTGAGCCTAATTGGGCTTGTTTGAGCTTCTAAAGAACTTTTGGCCCAAGTTCAAAATTAGAATAGATCACTCTAGAGATTTTAGAGCTTCAAAATTACAAGACTTCTAGTTACAAAAATTGTATAGAAGGCCCTACATTCCAATCCAAGTAGGTACTACATGGGAGTTTCTTGCCACTTGTCCACCTCTCATTGGAGAGTATTAGAAGCTTGGGTTGTAAGCAATATGATACTGGAGAAGATCATTTCCACTCATGACTTGCCACTTGCCAAGCTATTATTGGAAAGTTTTTGAAAAACTGGCGACAAGTCATCTTTTAATCTATAAAAAAAAAGCTTGTGTAATTGAAAATTTATATTTGAATAAATAATAAAATGTTAGTTAATTTTTGTCTATTCATTCTTGTTCAAAATCTCTCCTTAAAATAATCTTTTTTTCTAGACTTGGTTTTGCTTCCTCTTAGGTGCGTTGGTTCAACTTCACACTAATTTACTTTGAATTTTTATCTCTAACACTTCCATGTAATTTTCAATTCTTCCACTATATCAAATCACGTCTACAATAACAATCTTTAAAGAAAAAACATATTGAAATATGCAATTGAAGTTAAAATTACATTAATTTAAAATTCAAATTCACAAGTGTTGAAATGCATATCAATGAAATGTCTATCAATGGATATTTTTTAACAGAACTGCATAATTATATTTACTAATTTTAGAAATCGTCTATAATTTTACAAAAATTAAACACGTAACTTTTATAACATGGCTAAAACGATACTACAATTAAAATATTTTTGTTTAATATTTTAAAGCATTGGCTCACCAATATATTTTTATATTAGTTTATCTTGCATAAAGTTGACTATGATGTTATATTTAATTTATTTAATATTTCATTGACTTAACGTTGACTACGTCAATATTATCTATAAATAAATAAATAAATAATTTTAAATCTACTAAATTAGTATTATGTCCTCGTAATTAATTAACAATATATAATATTTATTTTAGTGTGGGTTTAGTCAATATTATTAATATAACCAATATAAAAAAATATAATATATTTATGAAGAGTCAATTTTTTGACTGACATAAAATTCACATTAATATTGAATTAATGTCGACTATTTGTCATTTATATTAGTTTTTGACGAACACTGCATTCAAATTATGATATTTTAAGTTTAAAGCTTATTTGAATATTTTTATTATTATTAGATAAAATTTAGATATAATACTTGGAATAGGAGGTGTTTGCTGAAAACATTTTTCTTAGTTTTTTTTTTAATCTGAAATTCGAAAATAATTTTTGTTAACTTTTTCGCAGGAAAAGTAATGTTTCCCGAGAGTGACTTTTTACTAAGATTTTCATGAAAATAATGTAGAGATGAGAATCTAATCTTTTCATGTTAAAAGTGGAAATTTTATTAAAAAGGTTATGTTATTCTTAATAAATAATATAATGCTATAATGAATCAAAGATTTTAGTCAAAATAAACTTCTTTATCCCATAAAATCCTATGTAAATATTTTTAACAATGCTTTTATCCAACCATACAGATTTCTTTTAATAATTATTTTCAAGATTCGTGAAATTATGATTCCACTACGAAGATTTTCAGCTGTACAATGTACCTAACTTTTCTTATGAATTGAGTTTTTATTTATCACTGCTGTAAGATATTGGCCTCTTCTGCATGACCTGATCTCTTTGGTTAACCATTGATAATTAAGCTGGCAAAAGAAGTCATAAAGATGAGTTAACTAGGGTTCAACATTTTCTCGCCGACCTATTGAAGGCTATAAAGCATCCATTCTCTTTTAAAATGTTGAGATTCGAATGTCTCGAGAAAACTGGGGTAGATTCTCTTCTAAGAGTGACCTTAATTACGAAACCATGATCGCTTGTGCTAGGGTTTCAAGAACTGCCAATATCCATTCACACGATAATCTTAACCCAGAGATAAAAAATTTCCCCTTAGAGATCAACAAAATAAGGTGGATAAACTTGGGAAAGGAAGGTCGGTTGCTTGAAGGTAAAGTAAAAGTCTTTTACAATTTTTTGTGACAACTTCGTTAGATATCAAGTTCTAGCTAACTGCACTGTATATTATTGGTTACCGTTTTTGTCATGTAATGTTTGATGTCTGATTTAATTCAACCTATACTATCATAGCGTATTTTATGTTAAAAAAAATAAAAAAATGAGTCGTGTTAATAAAACCAGTATGTACGGTGGTATAACTCTTTCATCTATCTTTTACCAAACACGATCTGAGTTGGATATGTTCTGTATTCAGTTTTATATTTCCACTGCCTAAGTTGCTATAGACTAAACTCATAAACTAAGCAAGGAAAAACAGCCATGTTTCGCAGGATTAAATAAAGGAATTAAAGGTTTACACGTCCCTTTAGCAGGAAAATCCAAAGAGATTACTGTGTTACGTTTTGAGCAAGATGCATGCCATGGCACAAAAAATAAATTAGAGGGTTTCTGGATCTGACATAGTAAAATGAGCCTCGAGCATTGAGAGTGTATGTATATGATATTGGATTGGATTAGAATAATAAGGACCAAAGGTTGATTGATTGGATGAAATTAGAATAGAATAATATGGAGTAAAAGCATCATTTATCGGATTACAAGAGACAAATTTTGCTAACAGGATAGGAGACAAAAGGGGGGACAGGCTCTCAGGCCTAACTTTTCTCCCAGCAACATAGCTATGTGGTGAGTTTCATTAATCTTCTGCTAAGTACAAGCAACAATCTACGATGCAGGATGCGACCATTTGTCCTAAGCTCAATTGCCAAGCAATATATAAAGCCTAGTCCACACTGAGGATGTGGATTTCATGTGAAGAACACTTGGCAAAAAGAAACACGTGATGGTCAATAGTTCAACTGAAAGATTCTTTGCCGCATGAATTATTAGTCTTGCATGTATATATTCTTTGTTTCCTTCTTGTGCTTACAACTAGCTTTTCCAATATTTGACAAAAGAAGAGAAGAATATAATACAGACATGCTAAACAATCTGACTTAACTCACATGATCCTGGGAATTCATATGATAAAAATGTTAAACAATTTCTTTTCTGTATAATTTAGATAAAGGAACACATTTTTTAAACATATTGCCGCAATTGGTCAATAGTATATATCATTTGGCGAAAGTGCACATATTCACGGTGCCAAATTGCTGAGGCACCAGTTAAAAACTTAAAGGTGAAGACCCGCATTCCTAGCATAAAAAGACAAATCTAAATAACATGTTATGTCCACTAAACACACACACATGATAGAATCCCCACCATTATAAAAGGCCAGACACCTGCATATGGAAATTAACCCTTCAGACTGAACGAACACAGAAGATATAATATAAGTTTTTCCCTCATTTGTCCCTGCCCTATAATCTCAAAGTTCTCTAGTGCATGAGCTTCAATCATGGACCCCAGAATCTCCTTCTCCTATGATTTTGTGGTTTCCCAACAGGCAATCAAGCATGAAAATATATACAGAGAAGATCCTGTCTCTTCGGATTTTGAATTCTCTGTCAAGAACAATTCTATGATATCAGCAGATGAAGTTTTCTTCCAGGGCATGCTGTTGCCTCTCAAGAGTGACTGCTCCAAGAAGGTGACTTTGAGGGATGAGCTGCTTGCTAATGATGACTATGAAGAGGAGTTACCAAGACTGCCAAAGAGTTCAAGCCGGTGGAAGGAGCGGTTAGGCCTCAGAAGGGTTTCATCTAAGAAAGATAAGAACAAGAATGATGGGTTTCAGCAGAGAGTTGGTAATGAAAAAGGGTTTACTTCTGGACAAGGAGACAAGACTGTGAGCTAAGACAAACTGGTAAGATGTCAACCATCCATCTCTTCTAATCTTCACATGCTTTAGCACTTTCATCTTTTGCTACTAAATATCCTTGTTTGCATTTATAACTTCAATCTTAATGAGTAAAATCCCATCACAGGAAATGCTTTATGAAGGTGGTGTAAGTTGTAGGAGCAAATAGGAGAAGCCTTCATTTCTCAAGGAGGGGATGACACTACTAATATCTGAAGACATGAACTGCTAGAATTTTGGTCTGACTTCCTTCTCAACCCTTAAGCTAAATTTAACCTAAGTTATGTTCCCCACCTATGTAGTAGAAAGACAGTAGTAGCTCCAGCATTTTAATCTTTGTACAAAAAATTGCAGTTGAAGAACTTCCATGTGTCAATGAGTATTTTTCTTTGTGTAGTATTACGTAGAAGTGGCCTTTGTTTGATAGATAGTGACTTGCTAGTTGTTATTAATTTCCAGTACGTATTTCTTCTTCTCCTTCTACTTTCACACATGATGTACTCTATTATATTCTTATCTGAACTAGATTCTTCCAGTGTTACATTTTCTTTTTAGGGGAGGGATAAAGGAAAATAATGTATTTTAAGAGAAAACAAGTAAGAAAAACTAATTCTTCTAAAATCCACCTGAAGGAACATTATTTAAAAGTATAAAGTGCCTTGTACACATATTTGCTGCGGATGGGAAAACAAAAAGTAAAGGATTTCTCAAACTTTTAACGTCCCATTTCTCCATTCACCCAAGGATAAGGAAAAATTGATTATAGTACTTTGAACATAACTATAGGTTTACAAATATAAGATAACAAACTTACTGAAAATGCAATCACAATATAAGAAAAAAAAAACAATTTTAGTAGTCAAAAGCAAACACAAAAGAGGAAAAGTCAATGTTAAATAAGAAATAATGGACCTTGCATTTCTAATGAAAAGAATTCTAAAAACATGAACACAAACACATTATAGTGTAGGTCAACAAATATAGATACAAATAGAATAGCGTAAGCAATACTGAAATAAGGAAGATAATTAAATATTTGAAAAATATCACACCGTTGAAGCGGACTCTGAGATTATAGTATATAGTATCGGTGAAACCTACACTAACTTAAAACAAATATGATATTAAAATATTATGACGTCGATTTAGCTGATGTTATATATTACATACAATATTGTTTTTTGTGGATTAAGCTGATGTTTAAAAGCTTTTATTAATTAAAATGTTTTGTATTTCTTTTGCAATTTGTATTGGTTATCGTGCAATCCTTATTACATGTTCAAATTTATAAATTCGCATTCAGTATTTTACCATCCTTTAAACAATGGTTGAATTTATAGAAATCATAAATTCATAATTAAATGGATAAAAAGAAAAAAAAATATTATATATTCAGTTAACGCCATTGACAAGTTATTAAAATGCAAACATGAGATAGTCTCACATTAAAAGCCATCCAAACATGAATATAAAAATAAAGTTTACCTAAAAATGAAATTGAGTCCCAAATTTGAAATTGCTAGAATTTAATAACATTTCAAAGCAGAGATCGTACACTGAAGCTCCACCTAATAACTATTACAATAACAAAAATAAAAGTGGTAAGTGATAGAAATGTTTTACAAACACAAGGGCTTGGAATACCATAAGCCATTGATTATACCTCCCTTTATCAGCTACAGTAACGCAATTCAAATATCATCATGACAAATTTTAAGATGAAACATACAATTGTCAAGAAGAAAAGTACTATGTAGTCCAAGGGTGAAAATATTGACTAACTTAGATCTTATTCAATGATAAAAACATAAATGATAGATAACATGGATTCATATAGGTAGATAATGTGGATCTTATTCAATGATAAAGTCATAAATAAATAAAATTTTGTACAAGGCCAATTTCAAAATAAATCATGTTTTCAATAAATTAATCACATAAAGACCTTTTACACATTCCAAACACGCAAAGTGATTGAAAATTAGAGTTTGTCATGATAATCATAATGAATTAAAGAAAATGAAAATGATGTAATACAACAAAACATGTACCAATTCATTTACCTTACAATGTAGTAGAAAATCAATTGAAAGGCTAATCATCAAGGTCTTTGGTGTAATGGGTTGGACCCAACGAGTACTTATTGAATGAGTTTATCATTCGAAAAACATGGCTAATTGTTGTTGCACAAACTTCATTCTCTCCACCAATAGTGTACATCTTTCAAATGCTTGATTAGCTATTTCAGTTGCTTCTTTAAATTCTTGTTCAAGTCTTTCAATTTCACCGAATTGATGTAGACTTTGCTCAATACTAGGAGATAATATTAAGGGTTGAGTGAGGGATGACACCTCATGACAAAGGTTGGTAGCTCAATTCCCTTCTATAATATCTACCTCTACTCTTGCTTTCAACAACTTCCTTCCAAGCTTAAATATTTATAGTTGTAGGTAATGGTTGGATGGTTTCAGATGATCCTCCAAGACTATTAGATGATCCTCCAGGACTATCAGATGCTCATGATTAGTTTCCTAGTCCATTATGTTATTTGTAAATATTAGCAATGTTTGTTACAAACATAAAAAAGTACAAAATAAAAAATAATTTCTAACTTACATAAGTTTGACTAACACCCAGGCTCTACCCTTCTTTTTGTATGTAACGACAAATAATTTTTCAGTTTCAACAGGTCGACCATATTTACGTTCCTAAAAACAATTCATGACAATTATAAACATTATCTTGTCCATGATACAATTTCATAACATATAATAAAAGTTACATAAGTCATGGATAATATTTACTAGGGGCAATGCAATGTCGAGGTGAGATTTCTTGCCAGTTTAGTGCACTACTCCACCTTGAGTCGAAAACTAATTGATTTTGTTTTGAGATAATTTTTCTATAAACTCTTAAGTATCTCAATAGTTCAGAAGACCGACCCATGTTTGTTCACCAATCCAATTAGGTATAGTCCCCTTTTTCCTAGCTTTGGTCAACATACACTACAAGAAAAAGGTTATTTAGAGACTAATTTTTAACTACCAAATGAAATGGTTACTAATTGTGACAAAAATAGTCACCAAATTAGATTTTGGTTGCTAAATAACTACAAAATAGAAGTAATGATTGAATTTAGTGACCAATTAAGTCAAATAATTGGTATCTGACATTAGCTACCAAGGTTTTCGTGACCTATGTCATTAGATTCTAAATTAGTCTCTAACTTAATTAGATACCAATTTAGAATCTAATGGCATAGGTTACTAAAACTTTGGTAGCTAATGTTAGATACCAATAATTTGACTTAATTGGTCACTATATTCAATCATTACTTATATTTTGTAGTTATTTAGCAATCAAAATTTAATTTGATGACTATTTTGGTCACAATTAGCAACCATTTCATTTGGTAGCTAAATATTGGTCTCTAAATAGCTCTTTTCTTGTAGTGATATCATAAAGTCATTTTCTAACTTTTGCCTCATACACCTTATGAACTTTCCATTCATCATGAGGTGCCCAAGTAACAATAGTCTGTAATACCAAAGTAAGACAGTCACAATTTGAGCATAATAAAATATGTTTGCATCACAATTCATTATAAAATATTTATAAATTAGCCTTAAACTTTGTCCACCATTTAGCTCAGACTTCTTCAATAACATCCTCATAGTGATGGTAATGACCCCTAAATTGTGACCTAATTGCATTTCCAATCGCCTCAACAACATAATGGTTAGGTGTCTAACTACAAAACATCCAAACCAAAATTATAAGCATTAAGTTCAAAGAATAAAAACAAATGTAAATAAAGTAAGAAGCTTACTCTTTATCCATTGGTCATATGATGATCCTTCATTAACATAACGTTACACATCCTCATTAAGGGCATCGTGGTGTGTAGTGGTCGGTGTCCTACTATAGCATAGTAGGGGATGGTTGTGTCAGCATAATTGAGGTCAATTGAACTGTATCAACATGGAATGGTTGGATTGGAGGAGAAGGGGTGATCTAGACTAATGGAACAAAGGATACCTAGATTGTGGGAGTAGATATGGGTTATAGCAATGAAGCCTAAGTGGGTTGGACTGTCGGATCAGAATGGGACTAGTGGACAAGGGGAGGTCCGGACTGACAATCAAGAGAAGGATGGACTAAGAAGCATAAGTGGGTCGTACTAATGTAACTTATGTGTGGTGGACTATTAGAGTAGAGGAGGATTGAAATGGTGGAGCAATTGTGGGCTATACTATTAGAGAAACGGTGGGATGAGGTGATGGCGTAAATCTATGATGGGGTGATAAAGGAGATGGTAAACCACTAAATCTATGATGCTACACAACATGTTCCCCAACAAAAATATGAGGAATAAATTGGGAAGAATTGATAGTAAACTGAAAACATGCAACCTACTCACTAGAGGAAGATAGGATAGAGGAAAAAGGATTAGAAGAATGAGAAAATTCGGTTTGTTGACCAAAAGTGCTGCCTTCATGCCTTAGTGACAAGATAGGATAAGGGATGTGTGTAAGTTCTATCGCAATATGACCACACATTGATGTGGGAACCACACGTCTAACATGGCCACATTTAACCATCCCTACTTCTAGTCCTAACCATTTCTCTTACGAAAAAAAATCATATATGTACAATTAAGTATGGTACATTGTCATCTTGGATGCAACATCATATGCAACAATCACATATGAGCAAATAAGTTATTAACATTATCATATTTCATGTAATAGAATATTAAAATTGTTATACATTAATTCTCAATGTTATTGAAGTCTCAATCTTCTTGTCATCATTATGTTCTTCATCTTTATTTGATTCGTCCAGTTCGTCAACAATAGCAACAAACATTGGTTTGATTACAACATCATTAAGTAATTCAAGAACTAAGGTGTGAGCTAAGTCTTGTACATATAAAATTGTTGTAACTGATATGACATTAGACATTTTGTCATCTTGATACAACAATTCATCTTGTACATTGTCAAGTCGACATAACCTTGGAGTTTTATTGTGACACCATCCATGAAAGTTATTACATATCTTTGGATAAGAGACATAGTAAATTTGTCTTACTTTTTGTTTAAGGATGAATGGGTTATAGGGAGTATATCTTCCACTCATCTATATTTCTACAATGTTATATTGTGAATGAACTCTAGTACAAATTTTAATGGTTGGATCAAATCACTCACAATAAAAAAGGTTAATATCCTGACTCATTCGAATATTCCAATTTGTAAATATGTTAGATGATGCCCAAAAAGTCATTTTCTTCTCCTTTAGTGTTGGATGATGGTTTTTTTTTTACCATCACTCCATATCTTTGTATAAAACTTATACTCATTAACAAAATACATGCTCCACAATGTTACACATGAATAAGGTCACCAAGATAATGTCATCATATTTGGTTTGATCATGTCATTCCTCTCATAATACGTATTTTTGTTACACATATATTTGATGTAAATTAATTATATTAAGCAACTTTACAACCGGCCAGTAATGACATAAGACTTACATAATTCTTAAACCATTATAGAAAACACGTATGTCTGGTAATGGAAGCTTGTTCATCGTTGATGGAGTTAAGTTGTACAAACAATCTACAAAACAAAAAATATATGTAATCAATCATGCAAGCATACTTACATCGAAATGGGTTAGGAATTACATTGCCATTTACACTACACCATTTTTACATTAAAACAACACTATAGAAATGTGGTCTAAACTAAAAAAAGTGTGACCTAAACTTTAGGCAACACTTTGACAACGATATTCCAAGCATGGAGTATGTCATTGTTGCCGTAGATCATATGCAATGGTTTTTTCTCTAAGGCCACAAATTTTATAAAATTGTTGCCTATAATGTTACATTAAGCAACATTTTCAGGAAAATTTTCAGGAAACGCTTTTACTTAGACAATACATTTTTAAATGTTACCTTGTGTTTAGACAACATTCATAAAATGTTGTCATTTGTAAAGATAACACTTATTTACATGTTGTATATGTTTGAGACAATACCTTTTTCAGTATAGCTAAATATTAAGTATTGTTGACATACATCTAATTCCTTATACTTAGGTGACACTTTCAAATTGGCTTTTATTGTTCATTTATTCTATATTTATAATATTTTTTAATTTTGATTATTCAATTATTTTTAAATTATGAATAAATATTATTTTTGTTAAATACACAATATACATAATAATTGAATAAATAATCATATGAATAAAAATCAATAATAATGATATTAAGAAAAATGTATTTCATTGTGCAATTTGAATGTGTTTGAGTTACATATTCCAAGAATGCCAAAATAGAAATTTTAATTATTCAAAACTAATTAAAGTTACAAATTAACACAAGTTTTCATTCATCTGTTTCCTCCTCTCCAATATTATCTTCAAGTTCAACCTCAAAGAATTAAACCAATGACAATTTTGAATCAGAACTCTATAAAAGGATTAAACAAATGACAATTTTGAATCAGAACTCTATAAAAGGAGTAGTTGCATGCATAAAACAACAAGTGATAACATTACTTGAAAGAAATAATCATACAGTGGTGTCGAAAGTAGATGAAGCAGAGAAGAGGAATAGAGTGCAGAAGTGGTAGAAAGAGATTCAATGCAAGGGAAGATGAGCAAGTTCAAATGAAGCAGCTCCAATTTGGAGGAAGATGGTGCTTCCCTCTGCCTTTTATTTGCTTGCTAGCATAGCTTTGTGTACTTTTTAACCTTCTAATAACGCATGCCTTGGTTAACTATTTCATTATAAATAACCTCTTTTCTTCTTTCTCTCAAAAGTGAACATTACTATGTCTAATTCTCACCACCCCTAACTCTCATTGTTGTATATGGACCATGGTGTTTGGTTGCTAATAACATGTTTTTTGGACAATAGCAATTTCTTAATTCTTTTTTAATAATAACGGTTTCACGGTCTTTCTATAACACCGAACTTGACCAGGTCCTTTCTTTTCAAACAATGATTCAAATGATTTTTTCCATAATCTTACTTGATGAGTCTTTCAAGCATAAATTGAAATATATATATATATATATATATATATATATATATATATATATATATAGAGAGAGAGAGATTTGAGTGAAAAGTTTATAAAAGTTTGTGAATGTTGTGAAGTGTATAATTGATAAAATATTTTTTAATAGATAAAATTATAGTTAAAATTAATTTAAAATTAAATATAATTAATTTATTAAGTGTGATTAATAAATTATTATTATTTTAATTGTTGAAATGATAAGATTATTAATTATTTTAAAATGAAAATTAAATTAATATTATTAATAATATTATTATTTTATAAATTTATTTTTATTATTATAATTATTATTTTTAATTTTTATTATTAATATCATTAATATTTTATAAATTTATTATTATAATATATTATAAAACTAATTATATTCATTTTATTATATATAGATATAAATATTGATAAATTAAATATATAAAAAATTATTCAGAATTTGTTAATCCCACAATTCTCAGCTTTTAAATAATATTTTATTCTTTAAAAGGTTAATTTTCATGACAAAGTATTTTCTTGAGTATCCATCTTGAGAAGCAAACAATGGCTTCCAGTTTTTCGCAGTGTAAAACTGATGTTTCAATTTTCCTTGAAAGAGTTATCTACATATCTAGTATTGCACTGTGTTTGACCGTGATTAACTTGTAATAGCAATTCATGTGGGTTTCTACAATAGAATTGCGTTTTGTTTTTTGTGGTATCAAAGAGAGTTTACAGTAAATAATTCCCAATATGTTTTCATAATTTATTTGACGTAGTTGCACCTTCTCTTCACCAATACCATGTTTGCTTCTCCCCTTCTACACCATGACTCTGTTTCTCCGTATCAACTTTGTGGGCATCTGGAAGCGCAACCGTTGGAAACGGAACGAAAGATTCCGACTTTTCACGACACAGTTGCAATCTTCGGAGCCCCATGTCAGTTACGTCATCTCCACCAACATTTCCATCGCTCAACACTTCAAAATGGGCAATGTCGAAGAAGCCCGCCACCTGTTCGATCAAATGCCATACCGAGCAGTTTCTTCCTGGAACACCATGATTTCTGGCTACTCCCAATGGGGGAGGTACCATGAGGCTTTGACCCTTGTTTCCCTCATGCACCGATCCCGTGTCACGCTCAATGAGGTTTCTTACTCTGCCGTGTTGAGCGCGTGTGCGCGTTCTGAGTCCTTGCTTCTTGGAAAGCAGGTTCATTCCCTGCTTTTGAAATCTGGTTACGAGAGGTTTGGCCTTGTGGGGAGTGCTTTGCTGTATTTTTGTGTGCACTGCTGTGGAATCAGAGAAGCTAAGGTGGTTTTTGAGGAGCTGCGTGATGGGAACCAAGTGTTGTGGAGTTTGATGCTTGCAGGTTATGTGCAGCGTGACATGATGGATGATGCTACGCACATGTTTGAGAAAATGCCGGTCCGAGATGTTGTGGCTTGGACTACATTGATCTCAGGATATGCTAAGAGGGAAGGTGGGTGCGAGAGGGCTTTGGATTTGTTTGGGTGTATGAGAAGGAGTTCTGAGGTGGTGCCTAATGAGTTCACTTTGGATTGTGTTGTGAGGGTTTGTGCTAGACTTGGGGTTCTGTCTGTAGGGAAGGTTGTTCATGGACTTTGCATTAAGGGTGGGTTTGATTTCGATAACTCAATTGGTGGGGCACTTACTGAGTTTTATTGTGATTGTGAAGCTATTGATGATGCCAAGAGAGTTTATGAGAGCATGGCGGGAGAAGCTTGTTTGAATGTTGCTAACTCACTGATTGGGGGCTTTGTCTCAAAAGGAAGGATCGAAGAAGCTGAATTTGTCTTTAATGAATTGAGAGATACAAATGCTGTTTCATTTAATTTGATGATCAAAGGTTATGCTATCAGTGGTCAGTTCGAAAAATCAAAAAGGATTTTTGAGATAATGAGTCCCAAGAATTTAACTTCTTTAAACACTATGATTTCTGTGTATTCCAAAAATGGTGAACTTGATGAAGCTGTGAAGCTTTTTAACAAAACTAAAGGTGAAAGAAACTACGTCACATGGAACTCAATGATGTCTGGTTACATCATTAATGGTCAGCACAAGGAGGCATTGAATTTATATGTGGCTATGCGCAGATTATCAGTTGATTATAGTAGATCAACATTCTCTGTCCTATTTCGTGCTTGCTCTTGTCTTTGTTCTCTTCGACAAGGACAGTTACTTCATGCTCACTTAATCAAAACGCCATTCCAAGTAAATGTTTACGTTGGAACTGCTCTTGTAGATTTCTATTCCAAATGCGGTCACTTGGCTGATGCTCAAAGCTCATTCATCAGCATTTTTTCGCCTAATGTAGCAGCATGGACAGCTCTTATAAATGGTTATGCATATCACGGACTGGGATCTGAGGCAGTTTTGCTCTTCCGCTCAATGTCACATCAAGGAGTTGTTCCAAATGCAGCTACTTTTGTCGGTGTTCTCTCTGCTTGTAACCATGCCGGTCTAGTTGGCGAAGGTTTGAGAATTTTCCACACAATGCAAAGATATTATGGGGTGACCCCAACAATAGAACATTACACATGTCTGGTGGATCTCCTTGGTCGGTCAGGCCATGTAAAAGAAGCCGAAGAGTTTATCATAAAAATGCCGATTGAAGCTGATTCGATACTTTGGGGAGCTTTGCTTAATGCTTCTTGGTTCTGGAAGGATATGGAAGTGGGGGAGAGAGCTGCTGAGAAGTTGTTCAGTTTGGATACAAACCCAACTTTTGCTTTTGTTGTTCTCTCCAACATGTATGCCATACTAGGTAAATGGGGACAGAAGACAAAACTTCGGAAAAGATTGCAGAGTTTAGAATTAAGAAAAGATCCAGGGTGCAGCTGGATAGAATTGCATGACGATATTCATCTGTTCTCTGTAGAAGATAAAACCCATCCTTGTTCTGATGTTATTTATGCAACTGTAAAGCATATAACAGCTACCATTAACTCTATTATACCCTTCAACTATCTTCATAGCAGCAATTTTGGGTAACATTTCTGAGGCAACTTACTCTTTATGATCTTATTTTATATTAATAACCCTTCACACAATAGTCTGCCTGTTGGATTTGAAGTTGGACAAGGATAGGTTCATTTTACCTTGTGAAGGAAGTTAACATGAACGATTTTTTGAAAACATTTGAAGAGTAACATAATAACATGAATGTAAAGCTTTATATCTTATTCTACCATGTCTTACATGTAGAAGATTTTGTGTAGTAGTGAGAAATGTGTTACTGTATTAACAGCTGAGGTAAATTTCTATCGAGAGTTTCACCAATATCCATTTGTACAAAAGAATTATTCCCCTAATAATAATAGAATGTCAACGCATATGGTACTATTCTACTTGAGAAAAGTACAATAAGGAAAAAATTAGGGATACGTGTCATAGCACTTAAAATATTAGAAGTAGAAAATATTTTTTGTTTTCATATTGAATTACAAAAGGATTATCATGTTTTTGTTTTCAAAAACTTTATATAGGAAATAGTGATCACTGATTCTTTTGGAAGCCTTTTGAAATAAAAAAATAAAGTAAAAAAGAAGATAATATTTTTGTAACTAAAAATGAAACAAAAAATATAAATAGACAATATTTTTCAAATTAAACGCCCTTTTTCTGTCTACTGACAGCGTCTAGGCACTTTCTTTCCGCACTTTCATGGGAAAGATCCATTATACCTTAATGAAAAAGTAAATAAAACCCTAACTTTTCTTCTTTTCTCCTTCTTCACTATCGCAGTGGACAAGCTTATTGCGGTTGTTTGCAATCTTGTACCACTTACAACTACTGCGTCAATACATTTTGATTATTATTATTTTTATTATAATTATTATTAATAAAAATATCAAAATAATAATACTAATAATAATATTAATTATAACATTAATATTATTATTTTTAATATTAATATTAAAAATAATAATGACAATAATAATATTAATGTTAATATTAATCATAACAATATTAATAATAATGGTATTAATAATTTTAATAATAATAAAATTTTAATAATTTTAATAATAATACGAATAATAAAATTAATTATTAATATTATTTATGAAAAATTTATAAGTAATTAACTAAAGATTTTTGTAATTACGGATTAAATTCATAAATTATTTATGGATTTGTATATGCAGGTACTTATTTATGGATTATTGTTAGTTAAATTAGTAGGTAATGCTAAGTTTATCTTTAAAATTTTTATCTGTGTATAATTATCTACATATTTTTTGTAGATAAATTTTTTCGGTAAATTATTTATAAATTTTTATGAAGGTAACAAATTTGTAAGTAAAATATGTAGGTAATACAATTATATACTGATTTTTATCTGTATATAATAATTAATAGATAAATTAAGAATTTTTTTTATAATAGTTGTTAATTTATTTTGTGAAATCTAAATATAATAATTACAAAATCAAGTTCAAAAGCCACTCTATATATCCAATAGAGTAAATTATTTCACGTACCAAATATCTATATAAATACATTATAACATAAATATATATCCTCTATATATAGTTTTTACACAAATGATAAGAATTCTACTTATCTTATGTTGCAAAAGACCGTCTTTTTTAACCTAATTTTTTTTTCAAACTTCATTACTCATCCAAGTCAAACAACTTATCTACTTGATCAAATTTTCTTATTGAAAATTGAAATTTTATCTCTGTATTCAACGGCTAGTGTTAAAGTTGTCTAGACAATGAGTATAGAACAAGACAATACTTAATACTCTATTGCAATTACACCCACTTAAAAAAAATTAAACTTTTTACTAAAAAAACTACAAATTTTTTATTCTGAAACGTAAAATTTGGAATACAAAATTTATATTTTAAATTATATATTCCAAAATACAATATTTATATTTCAAATTATATATTTCGAAATATAAACCAATTAATGATTTACATTTTAAATTGTTTAATTCATAACGTTTAAATTAAAACTCAAACAAAAAAATAATGAAACTCACCAAAAAGTGAGGCACCACCGCCAGCCACTACCACTTAGCACAACTACCACAGACCATAATACAAACACTCTCCACTATCAATACACCCATTCAACACATTTATTTATACAAGGGTATATCAGAAATTTTAAAAATTATAGTAGTGCCTATGAAAACATGGGAGTGAAGAAAGAAAGAACCCATCTTACGATACAGAAGCCGATTTTGGTACATCAATCACTGGGCCAACCAGAATTTTATGTTAGTTCAGAATCTTAGCTTTTTCTCCGTTGCACTTTGAAAAGAGGTCTTTTGACATTATTTATTATGTTCATATTGTCAAATTCAACAATAAAATGAGTTGAGATTGTGATTAGAACTCATATTGTGGGATAATTCACGTGGAGAAGTTTCTTTCTCTTTTTTTTTCTTTTTTTTTATTGGAGGATGACTGGGACTGAGAGATACATTGTTGTTTGTTTGTTCTTGGATTTTCCTATCCTAACCGAATCCTTTCTCGAGACTTCTCGCAACTCTTCCTAATCTCTCTAACACATTTCTTTCCTGGTCATTAATTTTTTGGATTAGCTATTAAATTTAACGTATAGTAATAATGATGTGTAAAACAATTTTACACTAAATTACAAGTTTTTATGATATAAAGTTTAAGATATTTATCATAAAACTTAATATTTCAATTGAATGATAATATAAAATTATCTGTACAGTAAAACCGTAATAGTTTTTTCTCTCTTAAATTTATTATATAATATATTATTAATAACTGCATAAAATATTGCACATAAAACATTGTGCATGAGATGCATTAGTCAAAACCATTTTTTACATTTTAAGAAATTATCATCATTAAAAAAAGTTGTGGTTTTGTATCGAATTTTTAATTTACAATTTTTTCCTGACATGAATACCTACTTTTAATTAATTAACCTTTTATTTTTAATAATATCGATCTCTAAAATTGACAATTCTTTAATAGACCTAAAAATAATTGAATAACAGTATCTTTTACCATAGTTTTTGAAAATATCTCAAATAGTATTTAATAAACCATTTTAAAATTTTATGATTGTTCTATAAACATGATAAGAAAATCAGCATCCAATAGTAATTGAATCCCTCCATATAAAATTAGGAATATTTTTTTTAAGTTGGGTATTTTAACAGAAGATTAACCCTAAAGGCAAAACCTGAGATAAAATAGTTTCCTTCGTTATCCTTTCACAGAAAACGAGGAGAAGCACACTGTCCAGATTCAATGTATCTGCACTGCACGAGCAATCACACACGTAAGTACTTTATCATTGTCTCAATGCCATTCATTATATCATTGTCTGATATTTTAATGCAATAACTTAATTGATGAAATTTTGTAGGCTAGAACGATATTCATTCAATTAATCTATTTAACAACTTATCTTTCTTATAAATTTTTACAAACTTCACAACTATCATTTTATTTTTCATTTTCTCTATTTTTTTTATAAATATAATCCTATAAAATAAGTTATAATAAAAATTATTTTCTAATAAAATAATATATCTAATTTTAATATGTTTGTCGAAAATTAACCGTGCTCTCGAAGTATGAGCTTTGTTTTTTTATACGTATAAAAGGAAACTCTGCATTTGGCAAAGAACTGAATCATAGCTATAACAAGAACCACCATGGGAGAGGTAGACCCTGCTTTCATCCAAGATCCTCAACACAGACCAAAGTTGTATACCATCGAAGCTGAAGAGATTCCTGTGATAGATCTCTCTGCTTCAGATCCATCTTCCATTGAAGGCTTAGTGAAGGAGATAGGGAGTGCATGCAGGGAGTGGGGTTTCTTCCAAGTAACCAACCATGGGGTGCCCCTCACTCTAAGACAAAGCATTGAGAAAGCCTCAAGGATGTTCTTTTCCCAGACTCTGGAGGAGAAGAGGAAGGTTAGCAGAGACGAGTCTTCTCCATGTGGTTACTATGACACAGAACACACCAAAAACGTTAGGGACTGGAAAGAAGTCATCGATTTCCAAGCCAAAGACCCCACTTTCGTTCCTGTCACTTCTGATGAACATGATCATCGAATCACTCACTGGACTAATCAATACCCTCAATACCCTCCAAACTTTAGGTAATTCAACTTCACTGTATGTATAATAGTAAAAATAAGCTGTCATTCTGGTTCAAACAAAATTGCTCTTTCCATTTGTGTATAAACGATGCCAATATGTGTATATGGATAGGGATATAATCGTAGAGTATGTTAAAGAGATGGAAAAGTTGTCCTTTACGTTGATGGAGCTCATTGCTCGGAGCTTAGGCCTTGAGGCAAAGAGGTTTGAAGAATTTTTCATCAAAGATCAAACTAGCTTCATTCGTCTCAACCACTATCCTCCATGCCCTTCTCCTCACCTAGCCCTTGGTGTTGGTCGACATAAGGACGCTGGAGGCTTAACCATTCTTGCTCAAGATGAAGTTGGGGGACTTCAAGTCAAACGCAAAGCAGATCAAGAGTGGGTTCGAGTGAAACCTACACCAGATGCGTACATAATCAATGTCGGTGATATTATTCAGGTGGGTTTCTGAAACTATATGAAGATAGAAGATGTTGAATTTTACTCAAGTTAATACTATTGAATAGTTTTTGATCGGCAGGTTTGGAGCAATGACTTGTATGAGAGTGTGGAACACAGGGTGATGGTTAACTCTGAGAAAGAAAGATTTTCCATTCCATTCTTCTTCTTCCCTGCACACGACACCGAAGTGAAGCCTTTGGAGGAATTGACTGATGAGAAAAACCCTCCAAAATATAGGCCATACAAATGGGGCAAGTTTCTTGTCCGTAGAAAGGGCAGCAATTTCAAGAAACAAAATGTGGAGAACATTCAGATTTATCATTATAAGATAGCTTAAAGGATAATAAAATATCAGCTTTAGCTTATGCATGACCCTACGATGTTTCTTATTATTATGAAGTTAAAAGAACAAGTGAACAGTATGCTTGCAATGAGCATGTAATAAAAGAAAAATATTGAAATTGCATGGATCCTTCATTGTTTTTGCTGTTTAAGGTTTTAGTGTTAAGTATTATTTTAAAGGTTCTTGTCGATGATGTAAACTATTTCTTCATTGTAAATAGCTACCCTTCTCCATCATCACTTTTTTTTTAATTAAATTGGTTGAGACTTTTAATATAAGAATTTGTTCGTTACTTTTTTTATAGTTACCTGTAGATTTACAACCATAAAAAGTTGTGAATTACAGATAAATTCTATACATAGGCTCAAATCTGTATGTAGATTAGATTAATTCTTTAAAGTGTATGCAACTTATCTTTATCTTCAAAGTGGCCGTGCATTTACCAACCTTATTTTCTAATTATTTCAAATTTTTACCCTACACCAATATGTTTTTTAATCCCAACAAACATGTTTTCATCATTAATTGTCATAGATTTTGGTAAAGTTTATCGTGAATTTTCACTGTTTTTTTTATTTACTTTCCATAACAGAGTCATCTTAAGTCATGATAAACACACTCTGATAAGTTACACTAACAACTATTAGTCTTCATAAACATCCTTTTCCATAGATTACACACATAAAAATACAAATACCAACAGCATTTCTTAAATTTTAAAAAAATAGTATTTAAATATTAAAAAATAATATAGTCCGTGTCAAAATTTCTATATTACAGGAAGCATTTGCCTACTTTTTTCAACACAATTCAATCTTCTAGGCCTAGATCCAATGCTTGACCCAAAATCCAAGCCCGGTATGACAGACAATAGTCCAGGTTCAATGCACATAATCTCTGGTCATTACATCCACAACACATAAAACATTCAGACATCTTTCGATCAAACAGATAAACTATCACAGCAACAACCAACATGGGAGAGGTGGACACTGCTTTTGTTCAGGCACCAGAACACAGGCCAAAATCCTCAGTGATCATGGACGAAGGCATCCCTCTGATTGATCTATCTCCCATAAACTACCAAATCGAAGACGCCATCCCAGTTTCTGGTATCCAAGGCTTAGTCAAAGAAATAGGCAGTGCATGCAAGGAGTGGGGTTTCTTTCAGGTGATCAATCATAAGGTGCCTTTGGAAAAACGGCAGAGGATTGAAGATGCTGCAAGGAAGTTTTTTGCACTTGATTTGGAGGAAAAACTGAAGGTGAGAAGGGATGCAGTTAACGTGTTGGGGTACTTTGAAGCGGAACATACCAAGAATATTAGGGACTGGAAAGAAATCTATGATTTCAATGTGCAGGAACCCACTTTTATACCACCTTTACTTGAACCAGATAACGAGCAAAGCGATCAGTTCCAATGGGATAACCGCTGGCCTCAAAATCCTCCGGATTTCAAGTAATTCAATGCCCACAATTTGATTAGGCCATAGTATATTTCTGTTATTAAATTTGAGTTTTATGTCATATACTATTAAAAATTCTACACCTTTAATTCAACTAATGAGAAATATAACTTGAATTGCTTAAGATGGTTAGGATTGAATTCAACCAACTTATGAATACATGTAAAAATCTTTTAATATCAGTGTATACTCTGTTTTCTCATTACATTTCCTAGTGCTGAGGTATTATAATCTAATTAAAAGGAGAAGTCACAGATAGAATATATAAAAGTTTGGAAGAAAACATTTAAATGGGGGCTGATTTTGATAAGATTTATTCATAACTTAATTGTTGATATGGTGGTGGTGGGATAAAGCTAGGTTATTGTTGTTGCTGTTTTTTTTTTTTCCTTCTCTGTATGTTGTATTTGTTTTCAAAGGTGAGGATTAAATTTGAATCTAAGGTCTTATGTAATGTATCTAAACTCTCATCATATACTAACAGAAAAATACTGATATGATACCAGAGAAGCATGCCAAGAATATGCAGAAGAAGTGGAGAAACTTGCTTATAAGTTGATGGAACTTGTTGCTCTGAGCTTAGGCTTAGTGCCAAATAGGTTTCGCAGCTACTTTACACATAACACCAGCAATATCAGACTCAACCATTATCCACCTTGTCCCTACCCTGATCTGGCTCTTGGCCTTGGACGCCACAAGGACACTGGTGTCTTGACTGTGCTTGCTCAAGATGAAGTTGGTGGTCTAGAAGTCAGGAGAAAATCAGATGGAGAGTGGATTCGAGTCAAACCCGTTTTCAATTCCCTCATCATTAATGTTGGTGATATGATCCAGGTATCAAACCTTAGCTAATTTTTCTCTCCATCAAAGTTTTCTCAAGGGGGATGCAAATCCATTATTTACAAGTCAACTGATTACTCACATATTTATAATATTTTTTATACCATATAGAAGAATTGTTAGAGAAAAGGTTTAGTAATTGGACTGGTGGCGAAAATTTACCTAATATTTTTTAATTAGAACTAAAATTTACCTTGGATAACATGTATGATTAAAATTTTCATTAAATGTCATAATGTACTACCAATCTTTAAATATGAAGACCGTCTTCAACATTTGTAGTATTGTGCGTAAGTTTTTTCAACGTACAAGGATGAAGAGTAAGTATATATAATGATCTCTCGATATCATTATTACATGGTACTAAAATTATTTTCGTTTTAGTGCTTTGGTTTGTAGTTATTACATACCATTTTGTGGTAGAATTTGATATTACTTTTAATTTTCTCTTCAGATGTGATGAGTTGGGATTATTTTGGGTGTTTGGAAAAAGGTGACTTGTTAAGAGAAAACGAGTTATAAGTTGCAAGCTAATGATTTTTTAATTTTTATTAAATGTTGCATTAGTGTAAAACATGAAATTTCACTCGCTCTGTTCGAGATTACTAATTTTTGTTTTCCATTTCGTTCGGTTCTACTTACATTTTGTCTGTTTGATTTGTCTGTCATTTCATCTTACATGCTTCAGTTTCATCAGACAAAATCATTAAAGATGTTTGAATTTAGTCTGATAGCATAGACTATTGGGACATTGTGTTTAGTCTGACAAGTTCCATTTGAACTCTGTTCTGTGAATGTAGGTTTGGAGCAATGATGCTTATGAGAGTGTAGAGCACAGAGTTGTGGTGAACTCTGAGAAGGATAGGTTTTCAATTCCATTCTTTCTAAAACCAGCACTCTATGTTGATGTGGTGCCCTTTGAAGAGTTGTTAGACGATAAAAATCCTCCAAAATATAGATCAGTCAACTGGGGCAGGTTCCGCACGGCAAGAATGCGTAGTAATTTTGCCAAATCCAATGTTGAAAACCTCCAAATTTATCATTTCAAGTACTGAATCAAAGTCAATGAATTGTAGAGAGTGCAAAATGTGAACTTGAAGTTTATATTGTAAATACTTATAGTAGCTTAATAGACCCATATTTAAGGATAATAGTATTATCCATCATATAGAAAGCACTCTCTAATAGTATCCAAACTACAAGCTCAAAAATATGCTAAATTGCTTTGAAAGGTTTTGGTGTATTATGACATACGCATAACGTGCAACTAATTTGAAATGTGTTTGCGAATAAAAACAACTACTTGAGTAAGCTTCCTCAATGTTTTGCATTAAATGTCAAAGTAAATACAAGATTCAAACAACCCTCCTCATTGAACTGAAAAACAAACTTTAATGTTATGCTTGGTTCAGCGGTTGGATTGTGCACGAGGAAAGAAAGAAGAGTATCATTTATATTTGCATGAACTTATTTAAGAGCGTGGAGAGGGAGGACGAGTAGAAATCATCCGCATTGATGAGCGAAGAAATGAAAAGAAGGTCAAGCTGACAACGAGGAAATATCGTAGACCCACACATGTGTAAATGGTAAAGATTCTTTTGTGTTCGACAAAGATTCCTCACAACCTTTCAGATAAATCTTGAATGCGGTGGGTGGTGGTGGTTGACAAATTCAAAATTTTCATTAAAAAGAAATATTGCTATATATTGGTTCTTGCACCTTTAATTCGTTCTTCCTAAGTTCATTTGGCTGTCGTGTGAGGTGAGGTTGAGTTCTACATTTGTTGAGGGTGTTGTTGTGATGGTGTGAACCAACATGGTGGAGGTTCGTCGTACATGGGATTTGTGGTGGCTGAGCTTCGTTGTGCCTGCATCGGATGTAAGATAATTGATTACTTGATTTTTTTATAATCAATGATATGTGTATTTTGGAAAGGATAATCAATATCTACTACCCCAAAATCGATTATGTGAAAAGTTTTACATACATAATCGATTATGGCGTTGGATTTTCATTGAAGTTTGAGGTTTGTTTGTATGGTTCATGTTGGTATATGGTTGTCACATTTATTAAAAGGACATCGAGATATTGTTTTAGTATATTCTAGTGTGGTGTTGTTTGTTAGCTTGTTGTGGGATGTTGGTGAAGTCTACGAGAAGAAATAAAATTTCAAACAAAAGTAGCTGTCCTGATGATTCTTTGCATTGCATGGACAGTGAATGTGTCCAATTTGTCAAATAGGATGACAAATAGTCTCACAAGGATAGTACCCAAAAAAAAGCATCATCGTTAGGAGTTGATGTCATACTTGGTGCACACCAAGTGATGTTGTGAAATTATTCGAATAGATCTGGAAGCATTCGTTAATTTATATCAGTGATTAAAGGAAATTGACTTCGTATGAATGATGCATTTTGATTAACAGTGGAGAAATAAGTGGCAAAATTCCTTTACATCATTAGACATAACATCAATAAGTGAAATGTTTCATTTTTTTCCATTGGTCGGTTGAAATAGTTTCTTGTCACTTTCATAATGTATTGAACACAATTTTGATGTTGGAGGAAGATTTCATAAAGAAACCTTCTAGAAGCATTATATTTTCAACAACAACATATTTTACCCATATTTTAAGGTAACAATATCATTTTACATACATCATTATAGGAGTTAAGTGGGTTATTAAATTAAGCTTTTTTTTTTCATATTAGGATTTTTTAAAGGCCATAGTTTGCATTGTAGAATTGTTCTAATAGGAAAGCCATGTCTTTTTTTATAACAAAAAACATAAACTAATAGACCCTATAGGGGACCAAAAGACTCTTTTAACAGGCTACAAATGATACTATCTTTTGGATTTGTCTAAAATCTTGCATGCAAACAAACATTAACCTTGATATTAAGCTTGCTACTAGGGAGAAAGAGTAGAGAATCAATCATATCTTAGTATATAATATAATCTACTTTCTTATCATTCTAATCCACATCCAAAGTCATAAAAGTATGCATAGGAGTCTTCATAAGCTTTGTGTGTGCCATGTTGAACTTCTTCATCATCTCCTTGATAAACTTTTGCTAATGGATGACGATGTCCGTTTCAAAATGACTCTAAAATCACACACCCTTCAATAATCAAATTTAACACTTATATAAAAAAAGCATTGACATACAATAAATATGTGTGAGAAAATAAGAAAGAGAAGAGAAATCATGGTAGATACCTTCAATGTTACACATGTATGTGATAAAGTGATAAAAGACTCCAGTGTAAAAACAATATTTCCTCTTATACACAATTAAATAATATAAAGAGATCTAATTGTAAACTCTTGTATTTAAAATCATTATATAAAACACATTCATATCCATTATACACAATTAAATAATATAAAGAGATCTAATTGTAAACTCTTGTATTTAAAATCATTATATAAAACACATTCATATCCACTCCAAAGAGTGTGGATCTTGTAATTAAATAACTCATGGTTCATAGTCTAAATGAGGTTTGTTACCTAAAAAAATATTGTGTATTCAATGGTAAATTTAAGGAAGTTTAGTGGACAACTTAAAGAGGCTTTATAAACTTTGTCTGGTTTATAAACTTTGTCTGGAGAGGCTTTAGATATTCAGATGACTAGGAATAAATTTATGTACTCATGAGAAGATACAAATTGGCAGTGATAACTCTTATAATTTATCTTAACTCATTGTTATTTAGCTAGATGTAACCTTACTTGGGTAAACCAAATATAAATTATGTATTAATGGTTTACTTATCTTATCCATGTATATTGTCTTATGAAAGGATTGTGAGAAATATTTATGAAACCATCAAACAATCCTGCTTGTCTCTGCTTTTGTCAAAAAAATTTCAAATGTGTTTTAAATAAAGCCCTCTTAACGTGCTCCCTTCTAGAGCTCACCTGTAACTTCACTAAGTATCACTAACTTAAGAAAAAATATAAAGAGGATTGTCACTTGTTGAGTCTTTATTCCAGATATGAAATCTCTAAAACGTAGAAGAACCACTCTCTTCACAAATTCTCTTAATAATTCATCAAAATTTTCTACAAGAGTGCATCGGACTTCCTTATACAAATTCCTAGGTGATGTAACTTACATCCAAGCAAGAAGATTTAGCTAATAGTTAGATAGCTAAGGTTTTATCCCTATCTACATTATTTATAAAAATCCCTAAAGTTCTGTTGACATTTTAAAATTTCACAATTTTATTTAGGATTTTGATTCTTGCACCCCGTAATTACTACCTACACCTTCATAGTAGAGAGAGAAAGAGAGAGGGAGGGAGAGAGAGAAAGAGCAAAAATCTAAAAAACTTTTGAATTGCTCAATTGGTAGTATTTTCATATTGTTTCTAGAAAGTTGGGTTATGCAAAGCATTAAGTTGGGTTCTCCAAAACATTTCATGTTTCTGGAAAACTTGCAGAAAGTTTGCTATGAAGAGTTAGTTTCAAAAAAACATTTCATATATTCGGAATTTTTTTTTCAGAAAACATATGTTTTAAAAAGCTTACTTTAAAATATATTTTATATATTTTAAAACGTTTATTCCAAAAAACTTGTTATAAAAATTTTATTTCGAAAAATATGTTTTAAAAAAATATATTAAATTTGTAGTCGAGAAGTCTCCATTAAATAATATATCATGAAAAATAGAATGATGATTATAGAAATTATAAGCAGGTAGTAAGTAGGTTGGGGAAGAAGAAAAAGTCGTATATAAGGTGTAATCAATACTAAAAATATCTTTTGCACCAAGAATTAATAGTTTATTATTTTACAATAGACTGACAACATATATATAATAAACTTGAACTCCGTTGACAAATTTATTAGGTGCTTGATTCTGTGATAACTCACTTCTTTCATGAGCCTTACTTTCCTAATTTTTAAGGTAATATGCATTGGACTCGTATATAAATATAAGGAAATTATATCTAATGTTTAAAAATAAAAATATTTTAAAGAATAATAATAATTTATCAAATAAGAGGTGTGAGTATAATTTCTGAATGAAAGATAATTTGAAGGAAAGTCAGTGTAATTATTCACTGATTTTTCAATAAGTAATGTATAATTTCTATTTATAAATAATTTATAACGTGAACAGTTTATATATTATATTACACTTCTGACTTTAATGTAATTTTTTTTTTCAAAAGGAACTTTAATGTCCTATTCAACGCCCATGCCTATGATTGGGGTATCTAACTTCCAATTTCGTTACTACATATTACATTTTAATACAAAAATTTAACTGAGATTAATTTAAATTTTTATAATCAACTCCTTTTATATGATTCACATGTTAATGTAATTCTATAATTAAAATTAATGTGAATATATAATTGTTTTAATGACTTAAAATTCGTAGAACAAAATAATAATTTTAATTAACTCTATCAAAATTAATTTACTTAAATATTTTTTTATTCTCTACAAAATGAATAAGCTTTAGTTTCACTCTTTATAAATTTGATTATTATTTTAAACTAGAACTAAGTATTTATTACTAATATTGTAATAATAGGTGGAGGCATGATACTTCTAATTTGTTCACTAAATTTGTGGAAAAAATATTTAAGTGAAACTAAATTTGACATAGCTTAAAATATACGAAAAGTTAGTTGAGTAAGCAACTAGGTTGCGTGCAGCCAAACAATGGAGCATTATGGTTTGGATTGTTCGAATTCATGAAGTCAAGTTGTTCACTGTGACGTGTTGCCCGCAAACATTAGTACAAAACTTTCGTATAATAAAAAGACAAAACTCAAGTCCTAAATCTTTTTTAACAAGGGGAATCTTTGAGGTGGCCTTGTTGAAGATAATTCGATCTCGATGTAGTCCACTCAAGGATATTTTCATTTTATATTTTATTTTGAGTAGGGAAACTTTTAGTTGGCAATTCTTGTTTTTTAGGAAAAAGTTACAATTGTTAATGATTTTTCATCATGTGGTATCAGTTTTTAAGTAATTGATATTTTATTTTTATAAGTTCTTTCTAAAATTAGGTGTTTTAAACATTCACTTTTTAATTTTTTTATATTTTAATAAAAAATTTAAAAATTATTTATTAAAATATTGTATTTAATTATTATAACATATCTAAAATTTACTTCATTCGAGAACTATACAAATAAGATAAATAAGAATTATAATATATACATATATAAAATATACGCATCACATTGTAAATATATTTTTTTTTATAAAAATTTTATAGTATCTATACATAATAAAGGTAAAACTTCTAAAAGAAGATAAATATACTTTTCATTAACTCACTAAGAAATTTCAAAACATGATCATATCTGCTACTCATACGTAGCACACCATTATTGCATCATTATTGCATATTTAAAATAAAACACAAACAAACACAAAAAAAAACAGTGTAAGTTAAGATTAAAAAGAAAAAACAATATAAATATAAATCTTCAAACAAGTATAAATTCACATCCTTACCTACTTCAATATTATATGACATATTATAATCATCACATATGTAATACCAAATTCAATATCATAACATAATTCCAGTCACTCTCACACATATAGACACTTGATTTTAATTTTGAAATATATATCATGCTTTGAATTACTCAAAGGTATGCACCTGTCATATTACCTTTCGTTGTGAGTCCACATAATCATAACATCATCAATTTCTCATCATTTCTCATGTGATAGAGTTAATTCATATGTCCTATTCTAATTAGCTCATATTTCAAACCTCAAATATGACTAGATCAATATCTTTTTACTCTCAACACCTGATAATTTTCATCTATATGATTCCAATGTATCAATAGAGTCGGGATACCTCGTTATTGATCAAATCATCAGACAATGCACAATCTAAACATAGGTATATCCTTTTTGAAGATACTCTGTCTCAATTACAATCACATAACTCATACAATTATTCAAGATAAATATTCAATATATATACACACTTTCTTTTTAACTAGAATCTCTTCATTTGAGAAAAAAATATCATAAGACAATTTTTCAAAACTAAGTTTCAAGTTTTCATCCCACAACTAATACTCTAATTTACATTCATTCCATTACTAACTATCAAGAGCTACAAATATTTAACTTCATCCTTTGTTCAAACAACATATATTTATATATAACCACATTCAAACTTCTTTTGCATAAAAAATAACATGCAAATAATCAATTAAAACTTACAAGAAAGTTGGAACATGGTGACCATGTTCTCCCACATCTAGGTCTTCTTACATAGGATTTTATTGAAAAATAAAATTAACTTCCTTTTCCTGAGTTCACAAAGAGATCTAAAGTACTAAAATCACTCAGATAGTCTAATCTGCACTAGAGAGTTCTTATCAACTATCTGATCAGATCACTAGGATCATGAGCTAACAAAGACCAATCTTAAAGTCTCAAAGACCACATGTAATTATCTAACCACATATAACTAGACAGGCTTGAAAATTGACCTAAAAAAAATGATATAATTTAACTTACTTAAATCAAACTTCTGATTATATAATTCTGAACACTATTACAAGTCTAATGATGTGCTTTGATACGAGTCTGATTAAAAATAGGATGAGAATTTTAAAAAAAAGTCAAAAGGGAAAAAGAAAATCTTATTTTAAAAAAATATGATAATTTTATACAAATAAAACATAAATAACTGAATTTTTATTTATATAAAATTTTCACTTTAATAATAAAATATTTAAATATCATTTCACTTTTATATAACTATTGTGTAGAGTCTTACATTTAATTATCGTTTCTCTTGGAAAAAAAGTTAAAATACGCGATAAATACAATCATTCAATTATTTATTGCAAATATTTATTTGTATACCAATGACATTATCATTATTGGGAATGCTACTCTTGAATACATACATGATGATTTTTTCTAATTTATTATTAATACTTTTTTAAACTTATGTGTTTTCATACAGTAAAATTAAATTTAGGATTAACTGTTTTGAGTATATATAAAATTATTAATTATTATTTGATTTGGATTTGAGTTCCTAACTTTATTTGAATATCAATGTTATTTCAAACAATTATATGATAAATACCTTATTTAAAGAATATGTGCACGAATTTCATATATTCCAATTAAATGAATATGTGCACGAGTTTCATTTCTATTAAATGAATTTCATAAGAAAAATATTCTATTTCAAAAGAGTCCCATAATTTTTTTTAAAAGTCCCATGAGTTTCAGGGCCAGATAGACTAGTTTGTTACATATATCAAATCTCTTCACTCTATTTAAGATGCGACAGTAAGAAAGTAGTTTGAATTTTATCATTTTAATATTTTTTAACCACCTTTCTGATTATATTTATTTGAATAACACTTGTATATACACCAATTTGTTATATCTTTTAGATTAAAAAAATCCTTTGTTTTTTATCATTTATATTATTTTTTAATTTACTTTTTTTTTTCTTGTCTGCTTCTAAAAAAATCGTTAAAAGTGCTGGTACTGAGTTACAATTCTAAACGTACACGCAAGAACAAAGAATTTTATTGTAGAATTCCTTCCTTGACTTTTTCATAGCATTTTTTATGTCTTTAAAATAATAATATATAACTCGTTAATTTTTTATTGCTTAAAGTGTAAAGATTAATTTTAAATTTATTACATTGTAGTACTAAAAATATAACAGAAAGTTGACAAAGAAAATAAGATAATATAAAGCATAGAAATGAAAATTAAATTTATAAATAATTATTTTTAAGCAGGAAAAATATAAGTAAGAAAAAATCAATCCCGATGTGGTATGTCAACACTTGATTCTTTATTATATGTGATATTTCAACAGGAATTTATTAAAATTAATAATTCATGGTTATAAGTTAAATTAAATTATTTTTACAGTAAAATATTTTTCATACAAAAGTTGTTCATAATTGTCATTCTTAGTACAATAAAAAAATTAATTGATCTTTATATAGTACATTTTTATTTTATTTTAGCTAGTTTAATTAGGTATGGGTTTATGTGAATATTTTGACATAATTAATTAAATTTGTAACATTTTACATTTACTAGAGATTAAGTAGATAATATATATATATATATATATATATATATATATATATATATATATATATATATAT